>Ga0187893_10000557_pt1 | contig 96147 bp, 70 predicted proteins | sample MA1701074metaG_FD_139574 | JGI IMG/M metagenome (GOLD analysis project Ga0187893, IMG submission 139574) | White microbial mat communities from a basaltic lava cave in the Kipuka Kanohina Cave System on the Island of Hawaii, USA - MA170107-4 metaG ... | reverse complement strand
TTGACACCGTACGAAGCTTTTAAAAATCTCGCCGGTGTTGCGTTAAATAATTGAGACTACCTACTATGTATGAGAATTTCCTATGATTGACGTCCGAACGCTTACCATGCATTACGGAAGCTTTATCGCCCTGGATAACGTTTCCTTTCAAGTGAAGGAAAGGGAGATTCTGGGGCTCGTGGGCCCCAACGGCGCCGGCAAAACCACCGCCATGAGGATCCTCACCACCTACCTTTATCCCACTTCCGGCACGGCCAAAATCGACAATTGCGACATCCTGGAAAATGCCGTGGAAGTCCGGAAGCGGATCGGCTACCTTCCGGAAACAGCCCCTCTTTATATGGATATGCAGGTGGAGGAGTACCTTACCTTTGTGGCCGAAGCGCGCGGGCTCGGGGGGAAGGCCCTTGCTTCGCGGCTCGCGTGGGTCAGAGACGCCGCCGGCATCAAACCGGTCTGGAAGCACAACATCTCGGAAATTTCCAAAGGATACAAGCAGCGCGTGGGGCTTGCCCAGGCCCTGATTCATGACCCCAAAGTGCTCATCCTCGACGAGCCCACTTCGGGACTCGATCCTCTCCAGATCATCGGGATCCGCGATTTGATCAAGAGTTTGGCCAGAGAAAAGACGATCATTTTTTCGACGCATATCCTGCAGGAAGTGGAGGCCATGGCCCACCGCATCGTGATTATTAATGAGGGGAAGATCGTCTCCCAGGGCACCAAAGAGGAGCTTGCGGCCCAGGTGCGGGCCAAGGGCGAAGCCAAGGAAGACCTGAGCCTCGAAGACATCTTCATTTCGCTCCTTAGTCCCAAGAAAGACAAAAACAAGGAAAGACTCAAGGTATGAATTTAGGGCGTCTTTGGACCATTTTCCGCCGCGAAACCGCCGCCTATTTTAACTCGGCCATTGCTTATATTTTTATCATTGTTTTTGTGCTCTTGAACGGCGGCCTTTTCATGACCCAGTTCTTTCTCTTCGGGCGGGCGGACATGAGGCCCTTTTTCGCGGCCCTGCCCCTTTTCCTCTCGATCTTCCTCCCGGCGGTGACGATGCGCCTCTGGGCCGAGGAAAGGAAGGGGAATACCCTCGAGCTTCTCCTCACCTTTCCCATGAAGACCGAGGAGCTGGTCCTGGGCAAATTTTTGGCAAGCCTTCTTTTTTATATGGCCGCCCTGGCGGGGACGCTTTCTATTCCCCTCATGATGCGTTTTCTAGGGAACCCCGATCTCGGGGCAACGGCGGGGGCCTACCTCGGCTCGATTTTTCTGGGCGCTTTTTTCCTGGCCGTAGGGATTTTCGTCTCCGGGCTCTGCCGGGACCAGATTGTGGCCTTTATCTTGGGCATGATGATTTGCTTCAGCCTTCATTTGATCGGCACCGAATTCGTGGCCTCTTCCATTGACGGCTGGATTCCGGGAATCGGCACCCTTCTGCGCAATTTCGTCGGGACCGAGCGCCATTTTGACTCCTTCGCCAAGGGGGTGATCGACGGCCGCGATGTTTTCTATTTTATGAGCGGGACCCTGATCTTTCTTGTCTTAAACGGCTTTTGGCTGGAGGGCCGGATGCGGCCCAAGGCCAAGGCCATTTTTACCACCGCCGTTGCTATTTCGGCCGGCATCTTCCTTTTCGGAAACTGGCTTTTTGCGGGAATCCCTTTGGGCCGTTTTGACCTGACGGAGGGACAGATTTACACCATTGCCCCGGCCACCAAAAAAATTCTCCGGGATCTCAAGGCCCCGGTGACCGCCAAGCTTTATATTTCTCCCGTGGAAAAAATGCCCACGGGGATGAAGACGCTTGAGCAGGACATCAAAGACAAGCTGGACGAACTGCGCATCGCCGCCCGGGGAAATTTTCAATACAAGATCTTCCATATGGAGGCCGCCAATGTGACAGAAGGCGGAAAAGCGGGGGGTGAGGAATCCCTCGAGCAGCAGCTCTCCGGCAAGGGGATCCGCCCGTTTCAGGTCCAGTCCATTGAGGCGGATGAAGTGGGAGTGCGCCTCGTTTATTCTTCGATCACCCTGGCCTATAAGGAGAAACCCGAACAAATTATCCCGCGCGTTTTGCCGGACAATATCCATGAATTGGAGTATCTCCTTGCTTCCCGGATCTACCGGATGAACCTCCCTTCCAATCCGAAAATCGCACTCGTGGCCCCTTATAATGAAAAGGAAATCGAGCCTGCACTCAAAGAAATTTTGGCCCAGCTCGGCGGCCAGATCCCCGGAGCCTACCGCGAAGACAATTATGAGCTTCTTCCTTTGGCTTTGGGCTATGCCGGTTATGAATCGGCGCGCATTAAATTGACGGAGAAAGAGCCTCTTCCCGAGGGGACCACGACCCTCGTGGTCGTTGAACCCCTGGAGCTCAATGAGAGACAAAAATATGAAATCAACCGCTTCCTCCGGGGCGGCGGTTCGGTGCTCCTTGCCGTGCAAAATTACGAGTACCTTTACCAGCCTTCGGGCGACCAGTTGCAGATCGAAACGCAGCAGAAAAGACCGGAGGTGAATTCCCTCCTCGCGAATTTCGGGCTGGAAGTGGATGAGGAAATTTTGGTCGACCAGCAGCATGACGTGATCAATTTGTCCGGCGCGGCCCGGATCGGGCCTTTTGAAGTCGCGGTGCCGGTCAAAGTCCCCATTCAAATTGCGATCGCGGCCTCGGGAATGAACCCCGACGTTTCCATCACTTCCCGCCTTTCCGCGCTTTTTTATCTCTGGGGGACCGCCATTAAAATAAATCCCGAAAAGACGAAATCTTTGAATTTGAAAATCACGAACCTGCTCCACTCTACGAAGGATTCCTGGGCCGTGCCTTTCCGGGCGGGGCACCTTACGCCGGACAACCTGAAACCCCAGCCTGAAAGCCGCCGGGGCCCTTTTCCTCTGGCGGTGATGGTGGAGGGTCAATTTCCCGACGCTTATGAAGGAAAGCCTGTTCCCTCCTGGCCGGCGCCGGAAACTGCGGAAGCGGAGGCCAAGAGCGTGGAATCCGCACCGGCGAGTTCAGTGGTCCCGAAACCCGGCAAACTGATTCTCGTCGGGGCGGCCAGCTTTTTCCAGAAACACCTGGTCCGAAGCGGGGGGCACCTCAATCTCTTTCTGAACTCGGTGGATGCGCTCACGTTGGGGGAGGAACTCGTGACCATCCGCTCAAAGCAGCCGATTGACCGCTCCATCGGGAGGGTCTCGGCCGCCGCCAAGGTGGGATGGCGGTTTTTCGTGACACTTCTGATACCGTTCCTGATCGCCGCCGCGGGCTTTTTCCGCATGTTCCTTAGGAGCCAGTCCAAGCAGAATTATTTGAAAGTCCTGGCCGTTGCCGAATAAATGAAGCCCAAGCATCTTTTAATTCTCGCTGTCATTCTGGGTCTTTTGGTGCTGGGGGTTGTGGCCAAGCAATTCTATAAGCCGCGCGAGATCGTCACCGAGGAGTATGCGCCGCTCGACCTTTCCTTCGATACCGGCCGGGTCGCCAGACTTGAGATTGGGAAGGGGAAAGGGGAGAAGCTCGTGGAGCTTTCCAAAACAGACGGCCGGTGGAGAGTTACGGGTTTTCTCAATGCGCGGGCCGATCAGGACAAAACCGAACGTTTCCTCAAAATGGTCCGTGGGGTCAAAGGCGAACTCCGGGGAAAGGACAAATCCCTTTTTACGGATTTCGGGATTTCCGAGGAACAGGCTTATTCCATCCTCTTAAGCGACGATCAAGGGGTGGCCCTTCTGAAAGTCCTTCTCGGGGAGAAAAAACCCACTTACGATTCGGTCTTTTTACGCAAAGCCGATTCTGAAATGGTCTATTACGTTGACGGGAACCTTTTCGCCCAAATGGGTCTTTTTGAGGACCCGGCAAAAGAAAAGCCAAAAGGGGATTATTGGGCCTCCCTCAATTTTGCGGATTTCGACGTGGATCAAGTGGACCGATTAGACGTCATCCGTTCCGTGAAAGGCAAGGAACTCGTTGCCGCCGGAATTGCACGGGAATCGGACAAGCAATGGAAGTATCTCCGTCCGGACGTTCCTTTCGCTCCGGACGGCGAAAAGATCAGGCAATTTTTGAGCAGCTTAAAAACCTGGAAGGCAAAGAACGCCCTCGATCCCGCCGGAAAGGATTTTGGGTTCTCGGACCCCGACCTGCAAGTGAAACTGGGGCTCGCGGGCGGGGGAGAAATAGTCCTGACCCTCGGTGACGTGGAAGAGGCCACCCAGGAACATTACGCCCGGGTTTCCGGAGAGCCGCTTATTTTTATAATCCCGGATTTCAATTTCAAAAATATGAACATCGACGACAGCCAATTTTTTGTGGACAATCCGCTTGAGCTTTTGCCTGAAAAGACGGAAAAAGTGGTGATCCGGGCGGACAAGAAAAAAGTGAGTTTGAGCCCCAAGAAGAAAAAGGACAATTTGGCGGCGGGTTACCTGAACGATCTGAAGGCCTTTACCGTCGCGAGGCTCCTTTTTGACGGAGAAGAAAAGAAGGTCCAGTCTCCCGCACGCTTCTCCCTAGAGATTCAAAAAGAAGGCGCCCCTTTGCAAGTCCTCGATGTGGGAGAAATGATTTCTGCGGAGAAGAAAGAATACGCAGCCAAGATGCGCCATTCCCCCCAGGCCTTTGCTATCTCCGAACCGATCTACAAGCAAATCTTCGATAATTTGGATCGACTCAAGTAGTCCTGGAGCAAACCCCCTAACCTTCCTGCTCGAATGCGTACGGGATGTCTTGTTGGTCCTGACGCTTATACTGCTGGTCCACCTCGTTATAGATAAAGGCGGATATGGTTTTGATTGCTTCGGCGAGCCTCTCGTAATCCTTACCCCGGGTCATGATTCCGAGCAAATAGGGGTTGATAGGATGATAGACAATGCCCACATCATGCAGCTGTTTTAAGCGCGTTCCCTTTGAGGCGAATTCACCGAATTTGTTTGCGACCGTCACATTTTTCGGGACGCCCGCAACAATCCCCCCGTCAAACGGTGTGTGTGCAAGATAGTTCAGGGCCTTTTCAGACATCTTTTCATTCAAGTAAGTGGCGTTATAGAGCACCCGGAAAAGGCCGGTATAGGTTTTAAGTGAAAGGTAGTCATCGGGGTCTGAAAACGAGGCTGCGATGCCGAGCTGCTGGTACATTTTCATCCCCGTATCGGGATCGGCGTTGGCAAAGAGTGTGTTCATGGCGTCATTATTTGAGTCATGGATCATGATCTTCAAAAGCTCGCCCACTTTATACTGTTCATCCTTTTTAAGGCGGACTTTGGATGGGAAAAACTGAAGATAATGGCTTGACGGGACAACGGTCAGCTCTTTTTCCATTAAACTAGGGTTTTTTTCAGTTTCTTTCAGATAGAGCATCATCAAGGGCACCTTCATCAGACTGGCCGGCGCGAAACGGGTTTTTTCGTTGATACCGATCCAGACCCCGTCATTCAAGGAGCGAAAATAGACCGCGATTTCCGAGGCCTGACCTTCTTTGATGAGTCTATTTGCAAGCCTTTCAAGTTCCGGTCGGAAGGGGCGGAGGTGCCTGAACCGGTGATATTTTCTCAAGGGGTTCAAAAGAGAGTCTTGGGGACTATCTTCCGGTGTTCCCATCTTCGGACAGGTGACGCAAAACATCAACACCAGAAGCCCCGCAAGCGCGCCGGCGTATGATCGAGTCATGATTAGATTCTTACAAAATTATACATGAGCACCTTATAGAATCGACCTGCCCGTGACCAAACGTTATCACTGGGTCAGTTATAGTAATTTATAGCAATTCAGGGAGGACCCTGTCCAGAAGCCGATCCAATTTGACACATCGCTTGACAGGCGTATATTCACCGTGTAAGGTTGAAATTAGCAGTACGTGATAAAGGCAAACCCGCCGTAAGACGGGGACGCAAAGCCGTGCACCCCATAGGATGGGGCAGGCAGGTTGCCACGATGAAAAGAAAAAACGAGAAATTCTACAGTTCGGAAGTGAAAGTGCCAGGCAGAATCGGTTTGCCTGGCTTTTTTTTTGTGAAAGCGCCAAAGTGCCAGGTACCGGGGAGGATTCCCTCATGAGTATGTTTCATATGATGCTCCTCATGAAACAGGCCGGTAAGAAGAAATCCGGCGAAAGTGCCAGGCACTCCACTCAGGCCCCCCTTATGCCGATCAATAATAACCAGAAAAACCCTGCGGCTAAGGAAGGCTTGTCCGGCGGGAGGAGCCTCCTCCGGGGGAAACCGTAATGCCCAGACCACCGAGAGTCCATTTAGAGGATGTGATTTATTATGTGACCCTGGAGGGTCCCTACCAGGAGCCCGTCTTCCGGGACGCTGCCGATTATCAAAAATATCTGGAGCTTCTCGGGAGATATAAGAAAGAATACGGTTTCAAACTTTTCTCCTACGCCCTCCTGCCCAATCACATCCATCTTTTGATCGAGGCCAATGAGGAGTTCCCCATTTCCACCATCATGCAGAAGATCACGCCGCTTTATACCAAATACTTCAACGCCCGCCATGAGAGAAAAGGGCCGCTTTTCCAAAAAAGGTTCCGTTCCGTCATCGTGGAAAAAGAAACCCATCTTCCGGACCTCACCCGTTACGTCCACATGACGCCTTCCCGGAGCGGGCTCACTCAAAATCTGAATGAGTATTCTTATTCAAGTTATCCCGCTTACCTTCAATCTACCCCCTCACCCTTTTCCCTCTCCCCCCGAGGGGGAGAGGGTAGGGGTGAGGGGGGGTTGGATCTCAGAGAAGAAGTCTCCCAAGTGACGCGGTTTCTCCCCGATCCGAAATTGGAAGACGCTTACGAGCGCTATGTCCGCTCCGCCAAAGAATCGGAATTGGAATTTCTGGACAAAAAACTTTCCCGCGGTTTCATTTTGGGCTCCGAGGCTTTTGAGCAAAAAATCAGGGAGCACTTGAAGGACTATTCCCATAAAGAAGCGGTCCTTCCGAAAGGGGCGGATCCGGTCCCGGCGGCGGAGGGGGCGGTGGCCATCGCTTTTACCCTTCCGAAGAGGATGCTGGTTTTGTCGGGCCTTCTGGCATGTTCCGTTTTCGTGAGCGCTTATGCCCTTTATTTGAATCGCGGGCTCGTTCCGGTCAAACCCATGGGAGAAGCTCCTTCCTTCGAAAAAACAAAAATCAACGCTCCCAAACCCGTGGATTTGAGCGGCACGGTGTGGGAGGTGGCGCTCGTCGCCGTTGCCAAAGACGGCACCGAGCAGCAGATCAAGGACCGCATCCGCTTCACCGGGAAATCATTCGAATCCTATTATTTTTCCAATCAGGGGTTTTCCCGCTCCAATTACAGCGTCACGGTGAACGAGGGCGGGGTCATCACCTGGGAGACCATCCAACGGAATGAGAAAGGAGAGACGGTGAGCTGGCGGGGCGACTGGCGCGGCGACCGGATGGAGGGCATCATGAGCTATCATCCGACCGAAAAAACGGGCCAGGATTTTTCGTTTTTGAGCTCGCGCCTGGCGGGCCAGAGCGGATAAGACCATGAAAAACGAACGCTTCCTTACCTTGTTGGTCTTGTGCGTTTTCGGCTTTTTGGCTGCCAGCGCTTCTTTTGCCGGAGCCGAGACCGCGGCCGTCGACACCACAGCCAAAGCTTCCCCCGCCTCCGATCAAAAACAAGCGGCTTCCACAACGGCTCAAAATGTCCTCGTCAGCAAAGAGATTGTGACAGAGTCTTCCAAGAAGAAAGAAAAAACAGGCAAGGCGAAGGAGAGCGGGGATCCCAAACCTGCAACGATCCCTTCCTCCAATACCGCTGAACCGGTGAAAATGGTGATGAGAACCGTCAGCGGGCAAGTCAGCGCGAAAAGCTCCACCGGCATTGCCGTGGTTTACGAAAGGGATGAGGAAAAAAGATCGTCCAAGGAATACTGGTTTCCTTTTGAAGAAGAAATCAAACTTTTGGGCTACCGGACGCTTCAGGACATCCAGGAAAGGGACACCGTGACCGTGGCCTTCGAAGAGGCCGAGGACGGGAGCCAGCGTACCCTTAAGAGAATCGCTCTTAGTAAGAAGGCTCCCAGAGAAATCGAAGAACGGCCCGAGAACGAAGAGCAGCCGGCCGCGGAAGCCAGCCTTCAGAGCGGAGGGGAGGAGACATGAAGAATCATAAATTCCTTCTCACTCTGATTTATTCTGCGGGAATTTTTTCCATTTTAAGTTTGATGGCCCCCTCCGCCGAGGCCGTCCAGGTCAGAAAAGTCTACCGGGGCATTGCGAATTATGATTTGAGCGAACCCTTTCAAACGGTACCCATCGGAGGCGTCGTTGATCCGGCCCAAACAATCGTTCTTGTGTCAAACATTCAATCTTCGGATACCGCCTACGACCGGAGCGGATTTTTTATTGCCCAGCTTGCTGGAGACAACGCCATCTCGATTGAGCGCGGAGGCGCCGATGGTACCGCAACTGCCGCCAATACGACGAGCGTGGCGTGGCAGGTGATCGAATTTGCGGATGGGGTGCGGGTCCAGAGCGGGATCAGCGGTATGGACAAGGGCGAACTTTCAAAAACGATCACGCTTCCTGCCCTTTCTCCCGCCCTTGATATCGCCAAATCAATCCCCATTGTGACCTTCAAAGCGGCTCAAGGTGTAAACAACACCGTCCGGTATGCGAGAACGCATGAGTTTTTCACAGAGCCCACTCTTGCCGGCGGAGCCACCACCACTCTGACTCTTACCCGACTGGAGGCAAATTCCACATCGGGAGACAAGCCCATTGCCATTGTCTGGCAGGTCATTGAATTTCAGACGGATTCCAAGGTATACACCGGAACCGTTTGTCTGCCGGTTCCCGGCGTGGCAGGCGGCACTCAATCCGGGACGAACAACGGTCTCGATCCGGACGGTGCGACCGCGAACTGCTCAACCAATTCAGGAGCCTTTAGCCCGGCACTCTCCAATAGCGGCGGCAACGCCCTCCTTTTTTTCTATCCTAAATACGGAGCCGGCTTGGCAGGTGAAGATATCAGGGTTTTTGTCCGGGGGAACATTACCAATTCGACCACGGTTACGTTCACACGCGGCTACGCCGCCACGACCGCCGCCTCTCATGTGATTATCCGTTACTACGTGGTTGATTTCACGGACGGAAGCGGTGCTACGGGACAATTCGGAATAGGAACCAAAGGTTCGCTTGCAAGCAGCGGGGATAATACGAGGGCTACCGTCAGCGCCTCCACTGACGCCGTGGATCCTTCGACCATCCGGATCACCACTTCAGCCGCACACGGCTTTGCGGTGGGGAATCTCGTGCTTGTATCGGGACATGACAACAACACAGCGGCCAACGGAACTTGGAGCGTCAGCGCGGTTCCGACCTCCACTACGTTTGATATTACCGACCTCACCGGAGGGATCGTTGAAGGGTCGGGAGCGGGAGCGGGAGGAGGTACGGGGTTTGTCGTGAAACTGCGGAATGCCGCCGACCTGACCACTGCTTTTACCACCGTGGATTCGACCCGTATCGTCAGTCTCATTTCGAGCGCTTCGGTAAGCAGCAACAGTACGACCAATACTTTTGCAGACGACCTTCGGTATCTGGGCCATGTCTACCAAGGCGGTGCCACTTGGTATCTTCAAGCGGCGCGGGCTCCGAATGGTCTAGGCGTTGCAGCCGACTACGAGTACATCGCCTATGAATTTCCAGCGGTTACTTTGAAGAGCCCCAACGGGAATGAAATTCTGACTGTGGACAGCACGGTGAACGTGACATGGGCCAACGCGACGAGCGGTGACGGCCACAACTGGAAACTCCAGATGTCCACAAATGGCGGCGGCAGTTATTCGGATTTGAGCACGGGATGTATCAAACCTTCGGACCAAAGCGTGGTGGCTTGCACCGGCACGGCAACAGGGACCACCCTCTCGGCGGGAGGTATTCAATGGAAGGTGCCTGACAATATTGACATCGATATCCGGCTGAGGCTCTGGAATGAAACCGATACGACGAGCGACGCAAGCTGCAAGCGCCGCTGCGATTCCTCCAATGCCGATTTCGAAATTCGGAGTTCAATTTCCAATGTGGTGACAAAAGACGGCGGCACGGCGTCAAGCATTCTTTATGTGGATGACAATGACACGACCGTGACGTGGGATCAAAAGGGAACGATCTCGAGCGTCAAGATTCTGATTGACCGAAACCAGGACGGTTCCTTCACCGCAGCGGATGACCCCCCGCTTGCCACGGGCGTTACCACCAGCTGGCCTCCGGACGCCAAGAGCTGGGCGTGGGCGCCCCGCGTAAGCAATATCGTGGGTGAGAATATGAAAATCCGCGTGCAGTCGGAAAATAACTCTCTTGTTTTTTCCGACACGGGAATCATCAAAATCCGGCCCAATCTCACTATGTTTGATCCCACGGCCGCGACCGTTGCTCTGCGGGGGAAAACACAACGGCTTAAATTCTGTACGACAGGTACGGTGGGCAACATCAAAGTTTACCTCTCCACCAATACCGGTGTGGCTTACTCACCCATTGACGTCAATGGTGTCATTAATGGAGGCGGCGGTTATGTCATCACGCCCACTTATGCGGGAGCGCCCACGGCGAGCTGTCCCGGCACGGCGGGAGTTGCGGATGAGGGGTACTGGGACTGGCCGGTTCCGGCCACCGCGCCGATCGGGACCACCAATAAAATCAAAATCGAGAAGTCGGACAACGCCAACGTGGTGGATGAGGCCCCTGATCCGGCTTCCGCAGTTTTTGAAATCAAGGCCTCGCTCACTCTGACAGGGCCGCCCCTCACGGAGGGTCTTCGAACCGAACAGGACAAGAATATCACTTGGACTGTTGCGGGTGGGGCGGGGATTACAACCGTTGCCTTTAAATACACCACTTCCTGGTCCACCTGTCAAAATAATTCCGGCACCCATGCTTGCTGGGTGACGAGCACAACGCCCGACGGTTCCAGCATCCCCGCAGGTTCTTCGCCATTTATATGGAATGTTCCCAATATCATCGGTACGGACGTCGGCATTCGTCTTCATGATACGGCCAATGTCGACTTGATTTTTGAAAAACGCGGCCCTTTCACGGTCAAAGGCCGAATTGCCACGGTCAGTGCGCCGGCGGCCAAGGACGTGCTCCGCGTGGGGACGAACAAATCCATCATCTGGGATGCCAAAGGAAGCATTGGGGCTGTGGATGTGTGTCTTTTGAAGGAGGGGTCCACCAACTGCGACTATACCATCGCTTCGGGAATCACCTTGCCCACCGAAACAGCTGCCTGGAATAACATTGCAGCTACGGAGATGTGCAGCACCTGCGAAGTCAAAGTCTTCCTCCCCGGCGATCCGGGTGCGGAAAACGCGGACGGCACAGGCGGTGTTTCGAAGAAATCGGGAATTTTCAGCGTAAAAGGCAATATTACCAATGCCGCGCGCGACACCGCGACCTACAATGTCGGGAATCCGGCGATGATCACTTGGACGGCGACACCGACTACACTCGCCGATTCGGTGCGTGTGCGTTACGACTCCAATAACGGACTTGGGGCCGACGGCCTTTCGAACACCGCAGACGATTACCCCACGATTTTGGCCACGGTGCCCGCTTCGGATCAATCCTACCAGTGGAATATTCCGGCGGGGCAAGGTCTCACCAGCGGAACAAGCAAAGTCCGGATCGAATACGTCAACTACGGTTTGGCGGAGGAGCTCGCCGGCACCATCAACAGCGGCCAGGGCATCATGTCGGATACGCCGACTTTCTCGATCAAGGGAACTTTGACCCTTACCGGAGATGCGAAAAACGGAGGAGTTACCTGGAAAGTCGGCGAGCAGAAGACCATCACTTGGTTAAGAAACGGGTCCTCAATGGGGGATGCCAACATCCTTTATTCCGTCGATGGAGGGGCCACCTACAATCTCATTAAAACCCTGCCTTCCGGAAATGAAACTTATACCTGGTGTATCGGTTATAACGACGGCTGTTCGGGCACAGGGGGTGAACCGGGAGGCGCGGACGACGCCGCTCATGATCCCGATCTTGTGATCCCTACCGATAGAAACACTCTGGTTAAAATCCGCATTGAAGCCGTGAGCGATACTTCAGGAATTTTTGACTGCACCGGAACCGGAGCCGATAAGTGCGATACTACCAACACGACAAGAATTACGATGCAGAAGCGGTACCTCAACGTAGCTGTTCCCTCTCCCACTCTTTATGTGGGTGACAATGACGTTGCCTTGAGTAATATCAGCTGGACCACCCAAGGAATTACGCCCCCGCCTTCCAGCATTACAGTTCTTTTGGCCTACGATATTAACAGCGGTAAAGGTGCGGACGACCTTGCAGGAACCCCGGATGATTTCCCGAACGCCATCAACGGCGGCAACCCGCTCACGGACAGCGGAGGTTATGTGTGGGATGTTCCCGATGCGATTGGGACCAAGGTCCGGGTTCGCGTCAAATCTTCGGCTTTCCCCAGCGATGTTTATGGGGATACTTCGGACTTTACCATTAAAGGAAAAATCCTTCCCGTATTTCCGACAGGCGCCAGCACGCTTCTTGTTGGAAATGCCGTTCCGGGCGGTATCCAATACGTTAAGAAAGGGACGATCGGCAATCTTAAAATTGAATACGACCACAGCGGCAATTTGACGGAACTTACCACCCCGGGTACCGGCACGAACGAACCCTCTTCTTTTGCGTGGACTGTGGCCGCCCTCGATTCAATCGGCGGCAGCGTCATTGACAACGGTCAGGCGGGAACGAAAAACAGCAAATTTAAATTTACGAGTCTCGGAACGCTTCCCGTCACGGCCGAGACCGCGCCCTTCCAAGTCCGCGGCGAACTTTATGACCTCAAGCCTGACAGCGGTACAGGGTTCGACGGCGTGGTCTTCACCATTGGCTCGCCGACGGTTCTTATCAAATGGAAGGCCCGCGGTCAAATCGGCAATGTCAGAATTCGATTGGATAAATACTCCGGAAACGGGGTCGACGGGAATCCGAATACGGGCGATGAATTTGCCCAGCAAATGACGGGGCCCGACGCCACTTATCCCAACGCCGACTCCCTCCCATACAATTACGACGGAGACGGGGCGGGAACGGACTGCGACGCCAATAACCCCTGCTGGCAATGGACTGTTCCCGACGATCCTTCCACGACCTACCGGATTCGTCTGGAAAGTATTAACAACCCAGCCACTCTGCCCAACGGGATGGCGACTTTTGTGGGGAACGGTGTCAATTTCAGGATCCGCGGTACGGTGACTGTCACGACTCCCAACGGCGTCCAGACTCCACATTGGAAATCCGGTGAAACGAAGAATATCGACTGGAATTTCACCGGCAACATTGGAGACGTCAGCATTACCCTTCTTTATGAACTGGATACCGATCCTCCGGGCTTGCCTTACGAGCAATCGCTTTCCATCACCTCGGACAATAACGGCACCAAGCCCTTTCCCTGGGCCATTCCGAATACGCTGAGTACCGAGCATGCCATTGTCCGCATCACGGCCGTGGGGGACGGTACGGTGACGGATGATTCCAACTCGGAATTCAAAATCAAACCATTGCTTGCCCTGACTGCGCCCAATAACAACACCTTCCAATGGGTGGTCGGCACGCAATATAGCGTGACGTGGGATCCTCCGTTGGGAGATGCCTCGACGCTCAAGATCAACTTTTCAACCAATGGGGGACTCGGGGCGGACGGGACCGCGGGAACCGCCGATGACTTTCCGGACACCGATTGCGTGGCCAATCTGGCGCAATGTCAATCCGGCAAGGGCGGTCTCATCGCGGCGAGTGTGGCTGCGGCCGCAGGAAGCAAGTCATGGGTCATTCCGGACATTATGACCAATGAAGGCGTGGTCCGGATCTCCAAAGTGGGAGACGCCACCGCTTACGACGATTCCAACAGCTATTTCTATATCAAGGGCTCGATCAGCAATGTTCACGTCAAAAACGCCGTACTTGACCCCGATCCCTCAACCCCGATTGATCTGCCGATCGCCACCACAAAATACATTACCTGGAGTTATGCGGGAAGTTTGGGAACGGTCAATATTCATTATGCCACCGATGCCCAGCAGCCGAGCCCCACTTGGCAGCCCGTTACCGGATGTCAGGGGGTTTCCGTGGGATCCGGCGGGACAGGCTCCTGCAGCTGGACCATCCCCAACGCTCCTTCGCCGAATACCAAGGTCAGAGTCGCCAATGTGAGCAACCCGAACTGGCAGGACGTGCAGCAGATTTCACCCAATGGCGCGACCGGGGCCGGTACTTACAACAGCATCATCGGGAGCATTCAAGATGTCTTGGTGGTGGCCGACGGTAACCCGGCGACAACGAATATGGAAATCACAGGAAACAAAACGATTCAATGGCAGCCCAACGGCAATATCACCACTTTTAAAGTCGAATACCGCAAAGACGGGCAGTCTTGGGTGGAAATTACTCCGGGGGGAGGATGCGGCTCCAGTTGTTATTCAACCGCAGGAGGTTCCGGCGAATTACGGCAGTGGACTTGGAGCAATATTCCGTCACCCACCGCGGCCTTCATTTCCAACGATGTGGACTTTAAAGTTTCCGATTATAACGATGCAGCCAAGGTGAATTGCACAAGCTACGATCCCTGCACCGCGTCACCCGTTGCGGCCTATATTATCAAGGGCAAATTAAGCGTGGTTTCGCCGATTTCCACGGACGTTTGGACTTTGGGCGCCACCGCAACTCCCTCGATTCGGTGGAGCAAGCAGGGTCCGATCGGCGACATTAGGATCGAGTATTCGACCAGCGGCACCTTTAACGCAGGCGACTACTCCAGCGGCTATGTCTTCACGATTGCGGACAACTACGCTTCCGGGAGTGACGGCAATAATGACTTCAGCTGGCCTGCGGGAATCATCGGGGCCAACCGCAAGATTTCCGACACGGGAAGAATTCAGATTAAAAATCTCGCGGCCCCTGCCGGAACAGAGTTGGTCGTTTTGTCGGCCGCGCCTGCATTCAAAATCCGTCCTTCCATTACCTCGATGACGAAACCGGACGCCACGACCGTCTGGTTTGCGCAAAAGACTGATACAGTGAACCAAGTCATCACCTGGGCCTGCAATACCGGCACTTTTGGAGACGGCACGTCGCCCAATGTGATTTTAGAGTACAGCGTGGACGGGGGAGGTTATGGAACCATCCCCGGGGCTGCGAGCCTTGCCTGTTCCAACGGAACCAATAACTTCACTTGGTCCCCCATGGCGGATGAGAAAAGCAACAATGTGAAAGTCAAAGCCCGCTATCTTGCTTATCCGGATCAAACGCCCTGGTCTTTGGAATCTCCCTCTTTTGCGATTCGTCCTGAAATTGTCGTCTCACTCGTTCCGGATGGGGCCAACACGAAGCTCAAAGTGGGCTCCAGTTATACGAATCTCATCCAATGGACCTACAGCGGAAGTACGACCGGCCGCGTCGTCGAGATCCATTATGACAAGGGAGATGGAAACGGCTATGTGGATCCCGGCCAGAAGATCAACCCGGCGGATGTGGCGGCATCGGCAGGTCAATATTCCTGGAATAACGTTCCCAACATCAACAGCAGCAATGTCAAGATTCGGGTCCGGGACAAGAATTTCACTTCTGCCGCAGGGGAGTCCGTGCCCTTCAAGGTGATGGGGGAACTTACCCTTACCGGTCCCACAGGGGGAGTGACCAAAACCGCTGCCACCGATACCGATGTGAACTGGAACTTCACCGGCACCATTGCCAACGTCAATATCTATTACGATCCGGACACCACCAACGGGCTCCAGTGGACACTGGTGGGAACCAAAAATCAAGGAGCGTGTTCGGGATCCTGCTCTTATTTGTGGACCACCGCGAATACGCCTCCGTTTCCCTCTGCGGTGGGCAATAACTACCGTATTAAAATCACGAACGCCGCCGATGAATTGGACGTCCTCTCGGAGGGAACAGACTTCAAAATCGGCGCGCAGTTTGATGTCACGGCTCCTGAAAACGGCGCCCCCGTCTATGCCGAAGAGTCGGCTGACATTACCTGGAACACCGTCAAGGGAAGCGGCATTAGCAAAGTCCGGATTTATTACAGCAATAATAGTGAAGACCCCACGCCGGCGTGGATCTTGATCACTCCGGCCGCGGGAGTGGCAAACACCTCACCCTATCAATGGAACCCCGTGGAACGGAACTTGGCCGCCCTGCAATCCACGGCGCACCGTATTAAAATCACGCAATATGATCCAGCCAACGAAACCGAAGTGTACAACATCGGCGGTGGCGGCACCTTCCCGATCCTGGGCAAACTGATCGTTACGACTCCCAGCACCGGATCCGAGTCGTGGAATGTCAACACAACGCAGACCATTAAATTCAAAAAACAGGGCGATCTGCAATCGGCCGAACTTTATTATTCCTATGACGGAGCGCTTGCCAACTACGTCAAAATCAAACGGGCTGACAATTCCACGCTGGTCGACATTTCCGACGCCACCGGCGTACCCGATGGACAGGGAAATTATTCCTTCCCATGGTTCCTTGATCCGGCCACGACCAACTTGACCAGCGGTTTTGCCGGAAAAATCAAGGCGAAAGCGGTCTCTCCTGCGGCTCAAAGCGCGGTGGAGAGCCTTCCCAGCAATACGATTGAGGTCAAGGGTACGGTCACCCTTTGCGCGCCCGGAGGCTCCACCTGCGCAGCCGGCAATGACCCAGCCCCATCTCCCATGGTGGTGAACGGCCTCTATAACATTAAATGGGAGAAATTCGGCGCGGTCAATAACGTTGAAGTGCACTACTCGACAAATGGCGGTATTCTGGGCGGCGGAAGCTATCCCGCCGGCAATCTCATTTTTGATGGCGCCTCCCTCCCGGCCAACTTCAACTGGGATCCCATTCCCGACAAGATCGGCACGAACCTCCGTATTCGTGTGAGACACAAGGAAAATACCAGCGTCTGGGATGAGTCGGACGTCGTCTTTCGCATCAAGGGAAAACTCGAACTGCAGGTTCCGGAAAATCCGGGTTTAAGCTATACGGTGGGAACGCAGCAAACCATTCAATGGAAATCCACAGGAACTTTTTCGCCCGTTGACCTTTATTATGATACGGACGGAAATTTCGGCACCACAGGGGACACCTATCCCGTTCAACCGCTGACGACCGTCACGAATTGCACTCCTCCCGGAACGCCTCCTTATGAGTGCACCCAGACGGCCAGTTTTGATATCGAAGATCACATTACGACCAATGCCAAAGTCCGTGTCCGGGGGACCGGAGCCAACAGTGACGTCCTTTGGATTTCGACCGATCCCTTTACGATTAAAGGCGCCCTGGATGTGACCGCGCCGGATCAGGCCGCACCCCTCATTGTTTGGAATTCAGCCGATACGAACCGGACCATCACCTGGGATGCGACCGGAACGGTCACCAACGTCAATATCGGTTATAAGCTTTCCGCGGGAGCCAGCTGCAACTACACCAACGTCGTCTCAAACCACGGAGGCCACGCCGCGGGCGCCAATAACTATCCTTGGCCCAGCGTCGCCGATGAAAAGAGTGAAACGGTCTATATCTGTATGCAGGATGCCAATAACTCTTCAGTCATCAATGTAGCGGCCAATCCCTTTGCCATCCGGCCAAAAGTTACAGTGAATGCTTTCTCCGCGCCCGCGCGTATAGCGGTTGCATCAAACAATGCCAATCTGATTACATTTACAGTCACAGGTACGAAGACTCCCACGGTCGATATCCTTTTGGACCGCAATGGAGGCGCGGACGGTTATCCGGAAACGATTGCCTCCGCGGTTAACTCAAGTTCCGGTCCGGCGGGAATTAACTGGAATAACGTTCCGGGTCCGCAAACCAACAACGCCAAAATCAAAATTGTGGATTCGGACGTTGCTTTCCCGCAGGTCAACGGCGTCTATCCGGGAACATTTAAGATTGTCGGCTCCGTTACCTTGACGGCTCCCCCCACTTCGCCTCCGACTCCCAAGGTGCAGGTGAAGAAAGGCGGGAGCTACCTCATTCAATGGAACCGTACGGGAGATTTTGCCAACGTGAGCCTGTGGTATTCCACGAATGGAGCGGGCGGCCCCTTCAATCAGCAGATTGTTAATTCAACACCGGCCAATAACGTGAGTGCGACCGCCGGTCAATATAACTGGACCAACATCGCCGATACGGTGGGAACCAATGTCGTCATTCGCGCGACCGATTTCAACGATTCCGAAACCGTGAGTTATTCAGCCCCCATTTCCATCCAGCGGGTTTTTAACATCACAGCCCCTGACGGCGGAGAAGTCTGGGCGGTGGGGACGGGCCATGACATTACGTTTACGACCGACGGAACCTCGTCTTCCAATGTGAAGCTTCAATATGCGACGAATGGAGGCGGAGACGGCGGCAACTGGGCCGATATTGCCGGTGCGACCAACCTCGCCGTTTGCAGCCCGACTCCTTGTACCACCACTTTCTCCTGGTCTTCGATTCCGAACGCGGTCACCAACAATGCAAAGGTCCGTGTGGTTGACCTTGGGGATCCGGACAACTGGGACGAATCGGGCATCAAAAATAATCCCGCGGTGGGCATCTTTAAAATCCGGGCTGATTTGCGTATGGTCTCTCCCAATGGAGGCGAGAGCTGGAAGGTGGGCGAAACCAAGCCGGTTCAATGGTTTCTCAATGGCGACCTCAATCCTCCCTCCGGTCCCCACACCGTGAAATTGGAAGTCAATGTCAACGGCGCGGGATGGACGACCATGGAAAATCCAGGGCCTGTTTATGCGACAGGAATTCCCGGCACCGGTCAAGTGGGTTGTACGCCCGCTCCCTGCTGGAATTGGGTCATTCCCGGAACGACTTCTTCCAATGTCTTGGTGCGGGTGGTGAATGAGGCCGACTCGACAAATTATGACCCTTCGAACAATCCCTTCACCATCCGGGGTGGATTTTCCTGGAACAATCCCAATACGGCAGGGGATGTGTTTGAGGTGGGAAGCACGGAAGTCTTGGGCTGGAATACCCTGGGAACCATTACCAATGTGGATATCTTGCATTCCACTAACGGCGATCCCGTCTGGGACGGGCCGGGGGATACGAATTACACTTTCATCAAGGATAGCTTGGGTGCCGATGCGGATAACATCGTCAATAACGGCACTTTTAACTGGCCCATCCCCAATACGATTTCCAAGGATGTTTACCTGGTTCTTGTCGATTCGAGCATTTCCGACGCCAACGACGAATCCGTAAAGATCAAAATTGCGGGAGTGATCAGCGTTGTCGCTCCGGCGGGAAGCGAAAGATGGGGGGTTGGAACAACCCAGCAGATTCGGTGGGGCCTCACGGGTTCCATTGCCAATCTCAAATTGGAATATTCCGTTAATGGAGGCGGAGGCTACGTCGTACCTGCAATTACCGATTCGGTTTTAGGCACGGGGCAAGCGGGCTGCAACCCCGCCCCTTGTTATAACTGGACAATTCCCAATAACGTTTCCCCTACGGTGGTGGTGAAAATCAGCGACGTCATCACTGATAGCGGCACAACGGCCAAGGTTTCCAACGGCTTTAAGATTGTAGGCAGTTTTAATATTAGTTCCCCCACTGCAGCTTCCATTTGGCCTGTGACGAGCGGAGAGATCGCTAATCCCACCCAAAATATTGTTTGGAGCACGCAGGGAAATGTGCCTGAAGTCAAACTCTTCTATTGTCCACTAGGAGATTGCGTTGACATTGGAGGCGGTGTCACATCCTGGACCCAAATCGATGTCAACGGCGCCCAACCGGGAAATGGAACGATTGTCGACGGCGGGAACGGCGGAAGCTTTGCATGGTCGGTTCCCGACGCGATTGGAACCAACGTCTATGTGCGGGTGGAAGACAGCGCGGATGACCGGACCTATCAGCTCGCCGGACCCTTCACGATTCGGGGCGACCTGCAGCTTACTGCTCCCAATGGATCAGAAAAGTGGCGCGTCAATGATTCCGGAAATACGATCGTCCAATGGCTGCACAGCGGGACCATGGGGAATGTCAAAATGTATTATTCCAAAAACGGCCTCGCAGGTCCCTGGATTGACATTCCCGATCCCGGATCGGGCCAGAACGACCATGGAAACGATGGATCGCTGGTTTGGAATATTCCCACAGACGCGATGACTACCACGGCCAGGCTTCGCATTGAAGCAAACCACCTGACCAGCGACGAACGGTATGTCAAGGTGGAGTCGGCCAACAATTTCAAGATCATGGCCAAATTTGATGTCACCAATCCGGATGGAGCCGAAGTGGCCATCGGAGGACAAAATTATACCGTGACTTGGAATAGCTGGGGAACCGGCGCGACCAATGTGAAAATCGATATGGCCACCAACGCCACACCTTCCCAGCCGTGCAGTGCTTCCTATACTTATGACAAGATTCTTAAGTCCAACACCGCCAATGACGGCACCACGGCGAATGATGTGCCGCCTGTGATCATGGATCCGAACTGGGTGACGCCGGCAGCCTGCGTCCGGATTTACGATGTCAATGATATTGATTCTGCGAATCTTTCCGCCTTTCCTTTCGTGATTCGCGCGACTTTTGCTTTCACGGCACCCAATACCGCCGGACAAAATCTGGAAGTGGGCGTACCCTTTCATATCACCTGGGATAAACAAGGTAATATCCCCAACGTCGCCATTCATTATTCCCGGACGCTCCTTGGCGGTGACCTGGCGGGAACGATTTCTCCGATTGAGCCGACGGCCGACGGCATCGTCCCCAACTCGGACTCCCAAAATCCGGGCGATCCCACGAAAGGCCGCTATATTTGGACGGTTCCCGACGTGGATGATGACAAGGATACAACCATTTACCTTCGGATTCGGGACCCGAACGACCCGGGAGCATTCACCATTTCACAGTCCTTTAACATTATTCCCAGATTTGCGATGACCTTTCCGAACGGAAACGCGAATCCATCGCTCACTGACAAATTGAAAGTCGGCCACCGGGTGGGGGATACGGACACGCCTTACACCATTACCTGGACCAGCACCTCGGCGCCGGCAAAAACACCCTCGGTGGTTCTCCGCTACTCGCTCACCGGCGGCGCGAGTTTCCCGGATGCCCAGATTATCGGAACGGCGAATATGTCCACGGCCTGCACGGGGCCCGTCGGCGGAGTCTATAATTGCTCTTATGTGTGGGCTTCTGCCAACGGCGGCGTTCCCGCAACGGGCGACGGCGGTGTCTCCACCATTACGACTCAAGCCAAGTTGCGCGTCGAAGACGCTTCCGACGGAGTGGCCAAGGATTTGTCAGACAACGACTGGAAGATCATCTCCAACTTCAGGCTCAACGCTCCCAACGGCGGCGCGACTTATGACGTCGGCAACGACTTTAACCTTCCCAATGGGATTATGTGGGAGAATCTGGGTTTGGCGAACAATGTGGAACTCGCTTATTCGACCGGAGGAGCCGCCTTTACGAGCCCGGTGATTTTCGAGCCGTCCACAACCAATGACGGCGCCCAACCCTGGGTCATTCCCGATGCCATCAGCTCCACCGTTCGGGTTCGTGTGAAGAGCACAACGGACGAAGGTAACGATATCTCCAATGCCGATTTCAGGATTCGCGGAAAACTGGCGGTCACTTCTCCGACCACCGGGGACAAAATCCCCATCGGCCAAAACTGGCCCGTCAACTGGACGGCCAACGGCAATATTCCCCAAGTGGACATTTTCTATGACACCCTGGACGGCACCGGAGGCTACCCCTATCAAATCGCGAATGATGCTCCGGGATGCACTCCCAGCGGAACATCTCCTTATGCGTGCAACGGCTCTTTCAACTGGACTAACGTTCCAGACACGGGGACCGTGAACGGCAGAATCAAAATCGTCGATGCGCGGGCCGGCGAAAGCGACGTCATCGGGATTTCGAACCGGTTCAGCATCGTGGGTAACTTTACCGTCCTGCAGCCCAATGGCGGCGAAGACTGGAGGGTGGCCGAGCTCCGGGACGTCAATTTCAACTGGGGCGGTACAATTCCCTTGGTCCGGTTCCATTACAGCCAGAATACCGCGGCGGATCCCAATACGATTCCGGCAAGCGGCTGGATTTTCATTGCGGAACAGAACTTTGGTCCCGGGGATGGTTCGGGCGGTGCAGTGCGCACTTATCAATGGACGATCCCCGACGACCTTTCGCCCAACGTGAGGGTCAGGGTTTCGGATGCCAATTCGGACACGGACGGCGGGGCGAACACCAATCAACCGGGAAACCCCGACCCCAACTATGCACCCGAGGTGCGCGACTATTCAAACAATTTCTTCACCATCCGAGGCAGTTTCACCGGGCTTACGCCGAACGGAAATGCCAATCCCAATTTGACCGAGCGTTGGGTCACCTTTGATACCAAGCAGATTACTTGGACATCCAACGGTACGATGCCCAGCGTCATATTGACGTATTCGAATGACAACTTCGTGAGCGATATTCAAACGATCAACGGAAATGCACCGAACTGCACGCCGACACCGCCTGCCATCCAGTGCAATGGTTCCTACAACTGGCCCATCCCGGATCGCGTTCTAAAGACCCCGGGCGGACAATTCACAGTGGCTACGGATCTTACAGGGCTTTATCAGGGGGCCAATATGGTGAAAGTCCGCGTGGCTGACTTCGGTGACCCGGCCGTTTATACCCAGTCGACGAATACTTTCAAACTGGATTATTACAAAATTACCTGGGACGTGCGCGATCTTTTGACCAACGCCCCCTTGAGCCAATTGACCGTCAAAGCATCCAGAGACGTCGATCCGAACTTTGTCATCTGGAACCAGGCTGGCATCACCACCAATCCTCCGGCGGTCAAATATTTTCCCTTTGGGACATGGGTGACGGCGTGGTCCAAAACCGAGTACACCGATATGAGTGTGACCGTGACGGCCGATGGCGATAAGGATTATTCCCAAGCGCCCTTGGGGCCCCTCTTTATGCAGACTTCCACGGTGCATATCTGGACCTTCACAACCGGCGTCACTTATGACCCCGACCTCGATAAACTTTCCGTCCAGGGTTATCTGATGAGAGACGGCTCCTTGGTGCCCGGACCGGTGCAGGCTTTCTTCAAAGTCATTGATGCGGGTGTCATTACCACCACCGTTGGAAGTCCGACGGCGGCCAATCCCAAAGATGCCAAGATCAGCCCGCAATGGGGCCAGGGTGTTGTTCCTCCTTATCAGGCGGGTGTCCACGAACCGGCCTCACCGGACGCCGCGGGTTACTTCCTCTTTACGGTGAACGCTCCTACGGGCCTCGTGGCAGGCAAACCTTATATCGGGCAAGGTGAGGTTTTGATCGGAACCGGCGGTGTGTTTAAGACGCCCACACCCTTTGATATCTCCACTCCGGCCACTTTGGAGGCAGTGAAAGATACCGTTAATACGATGCTCGATAAGCCCCTTTCTCAAGTTGAGACGGCGATTAAAACCGAGCTTCAAAATCTCATGGGACTCCAACAGGGCGAGACGGTGAAGCAGATCCTGGACGCTCAAACCGGCGCCATCAACACGGCCCTGACCAACTTTACAACCAGCGTCCAAGCTTCCCTGGTTTCCCTTGAAAACGCTGCTGACGAAGCTGTGGACGCGGCCGGCGTTATCGAAGACGCGGCCGAGCAGGCCTTGTGGAAAGCCAGCGTGACTCCCAATCCGGCCACCAAAGCTGGTGAGGATATTACCTTTGCTGTGCAGGGAGTTCCGGGAACCGTTCCCATTTTGGACGTGGTGAGCCAAGATGGAAAGCAAGTGGTCGTGGCTCAAGAAATGAAGGAAGACGTTGTCAATCCGGGGAACTATACTTTCACGTTCAAGCTGGACTTCAAAACTCTGCCGGTGGGCAAGGCTTTTACCTTCACGGTCACTGAAACAACCACAGGAACGAGCGATCTGAAAGCCACAGGCGTGGGTAGGGTGGAGCCTGACACCGCGGGCCTCATGGGCATCATTCCGGGCATTTCGGATGACGTCAAGAAAGTGATGAAAGCGGTTGAGAATTTCGAGAAAAGCATCCTGGAAAAGGTCGACACCTCGGCCATCAAGTCCGCGGTTGAAGATCTGCAGAAAACGGTCGATCGTCTGCCCGCCGAAATTGAAAAGCAGTTCACAAGCCGGCAAAGCCCTGTCGGTCAGATGCGGGAAACTTTGAATGACCTTTCCGCAAAAATTGACAAGTTTGGCAAAGACGCGGACTTTGATTTCACCAAGATGTTCACGAAAGCCATTGATCAGAATTCGACCGTCAAAGACATTCGCCAGAAAACAGACGATGTGAGCCTGAAAGCCCGATTGATTGCCAAGGCCGTGACAGAGAAGAAGGCCTTTCTCGAAGTGGGCTATACCTCGGGCAGCGTGAAACTGCGGGTCGTGGCCGTGAACCCCTCTGCGGAAGATTCCCAGGAAATCCCGGTCAAGATTTATCTCCCGCAGGAAGTGAACCCCAAGGACATCCTCGACCGGGGAGACTTGGAACTCAATTATGATTCCGACAAGTCGCTTTATTTCGTCTATAAGGATAAAATCATCCTCAAACCCAAAGAGATCCGGGTCTTTGAAATCGAAATCGATGATATCTGGATGATTCCGAAGGACAGCCTGGACAGCTACCGGACCCAGACGCAGCATATCATGCAGCGGCTCCAAAATACGGAGTATCTCCCTCAAGCGGAAAAGGTGGCCAAGACCATCTTCAAACGGTTGGATGAGATTGGAGTTTCCCAAGCGGATGAAAGCGTGAACAAGGAACTTCATATCGGAATTCACCGGAGCAATGTCAAGATCCTGGAACAGATCAAAGAGGATATTGCCAGAATCGAGAAACTCCTTGTGGCCGTCGGAGCGCCGCCTGCGCCCGAAATGCTGGCCGAATCCAAACTGAATTTGAAAGAGCCTTCCCGGGCCACGACCTGGTTTATTATCTTCGCGATCCTGATCTTTATCGGGGTCTTGGGAAGCGTGTTTTTCTTCACCTGGCAGGCCCAAGTTCGCCTGTCCTCGAACCTTTCTTCCAAGATCGAAGAGCAGGTATTTCCCGAATTGCACTCCCTGAAAAAGCAAAACCCCAACCCGGCCCGAACGAAGGATGAATCCGGAAGAGCCGCTTAACCTTCTTAACGTAACGATTGTTACGGAAGAAGCCGTCCTTTTTGAAGGAAAAGCGCATAGTGTCATTCTCCCCGGCGAAAGAGGCTACTTCGAAGTCCTGCCCCAGCACAAACCCCTTTTGAGCCGGCTGATCGGCGGCAATCTTAGTATCGACTTTACGGAGCATAATTTTCCGATCCTCCGGGGCATTGCGAAGGTGGGGCTCAACCAAGTAACCGCCATCGTAGAAACAGCGTGAGCCGCGAAGCCACCCTTCTCATGATTTTTACAATCGCCGTCTTGGGGCCTGCCCTCATCATTGCGGCAAGCGGCTTCGCCACGATTCAGGCCCTGAGCCGGAATCCTTCGGCCGCCCCCAAGATTTTTACGGCCATGATTATTTTGCTGGTCTTCGGCACGGCCATTTCGATCATCGGACTTTTAGTCTTGTTTCAGTTGTATGCCCCGTAAGGACGATACTTAGAGTACCTGACAAAACCGTCATTGCGAGTCCTGGGCACCGGCGTAGCCGGTGACAAGGGCGAAGCAATCTCATGTTTTAAGATTGCTTCGTCGGCCTCGCCTCCTCGCAATGACGAGCCCAACGGGGTTTTGTTAGGTGTTCTTAGAAGAAGGAGATTAAATGCTTTTTATTCAGTTGCTGGTCATTCAGTTGGTGATTTTTGGTTTCCTGGCGGCCCTTTTGCGTTACGTATTGACGCGCCACATCACGGCCGCCTCCGGCCATTTGCAGCTTCTCACGCAAGAATCGGAGAAAAAATTGGAGGAAGCCAAACAGCGAAAAGACGAGGCTGACAAATATTATCAGGAGGTCCTGTCCAAATCCCGCGGGGAAGCGGAGGTTTTGAAGCAGAAGCTTATCAAAGAGGGCCAGGAGGCCAAGCAGGAGCTTTTGGAACAGGGCCGGCAGGAGGCCGATGAGACCATGAAGCGGGCCAAGGTGGCTTCCGAAGCCATCCTGCGCGAACTTGAGCAGAAGATCGACACCCGCGCCGCGGAAAAAGCGCACCAATTGATGCAGGAGCTTTTACCCGGAAAAATGAGGGAGGAAATTCATTCCCAGTGGGTTGAAGGAATGATCAAAAGCGGTTTGGAAGGCCTGAAACGGCTCAACGTTTCGGAAACGGCCAAGGAGGCACAGGTTGTCTCCGCCTTCGCGCTGAAAACCAACGAGAAAAATTTGCTTCAGACCGAACTCAATAAAAGAATCGGAAGAGAAATCCGTCTCAGGGAAGAGGTGAATCCCCAATTGATTTTGGGGCTTCGGGTGACCATTGACAGCCTGGTCATCGATGGAAGCCTGCTTTTTAAAATCCAGGAATCCCTAAGGCAGAGCCAGCATGCAGACCGCTAGCCAAAAAATATCGACCAAATTTGAAATTCGGGAAGTCGGAAAAGTGCAATCGGTGCGCAAATTTATTGTCATTGCGACGGGGCTTCCCTCCTGCATCAACGGTCAGATCATTGAATTCGACAAAGGCATGAAAGGGATTGTGATGGGTTTCAAGGAGGACAAAGCCCAAATCCTGGTCCTGGGATCGGCGGCCTCCATCAGAAACGGAGATGAAGTCTTCAATCGCGGGGAGACGCTGGTGCTTCCCGTGGGAGATGCTTTCGTGGGCCGGGTCGTGACCGGCCTCTGCGAACCCGTGGACGGCAAAGGCCCGATTACCCCCGACGAATATTATCCCGTATTTCGGGATGCCGCCGGGATTATGGACCGGGTCCCCGTGCGCGAGACCCTTGAAACGGGGACGGTCTCTTTGGATGCCGGCATTCCCATTGCCCTGGGGCAGCGCCAACTTCTTATCGGAGACCGGTTGACGGGAAAGACGATGGTGGCGGTCGACGCCATTTTGAATCAGAAGAAAACCGGAGTGGTCTGCATTTACTGCTGCATTGGAAAACCTTATTCGAGCCTTACGAAAACGCTCTCTCTGATTCAAGGAAGGGGGGCTTTGGAATACAGCATTGTGGTGAGCGGAGTCTCTTCAATTTCCGTGGGGGAGCAATACCTGGCCCCTTACACGGCCGCGATGCTGGGGGAATACTTTATGTATCACGGCCGGGACGTCTTTGTCGTCTTTGACGACCTGAGCAAACACGCCTGGGTCTACCGGCAAATTTGTCTTCTTCTGGAAAGGGCCCCGGGCCGCGAGGCCTATCCCGGCGATATTTTTTATGTCCACTCTTCGCTTCTCGAAAGGGCGGCCTATCTGAAACCCGAACTCGGCGGAGGATCGATGACTTTCTTTCCCCTCGTTGAAATCCTTCAAGGGGATGTGACGGGGTACATTTCGACCAACCTCATTTCCATCACGGACGGACAGATTTATTTCAATTCAAATCTTTTTAATAAAGGATTCCGGCCGGCCATTGATTTTGGTCTTTCGGTTTCCCGTATCGGAAGCAAAGGCCAATGGAGCGCAATGAAGGAAGTGAGTAAAAGTTTGAGAATCGATTATTTACAATATCATGAACTTTTGCAGATGTCGCAGATCCGCACCAGCGGCCTTTCGAAAGAGGCGGAAGCCCGCCTCAAACGGGGGCAGGCGATGACCCAAATTCTTATTCAGAGCAAAAACTCCCCCGTCGCCATCGAACGGCAGGTGCTTTATCTTTACGCCTTAAATAAAGGGGTCCTTGACAATCTTTCGATGGAGCAGATGGACCAATTTAAGCAGGAATTTTACCCTTTTATGGAGACCCAGGACCCGGGGACCCTGGCGGAGTTAAGGGAAACCAAAGCCCTGACGCCCGAGATGAAAGAAAAATTTAACGAGCGGCTTAAAGAATTCTTTTCAAAAATCCTGAAAACGGCCTAAAAATGGCACTCGCGATCACCAAGGTAAAAAAAGATATTGAGTTCAATAAAAGGTTCAATTCCATTATCGAAGTCTTAAAAGCCATCGCCGTCTCCCAATTTCATATTTTGGAAAAAAAGATCAAAGTTTTTGAACGCTTCGACCCTATCTTGCAGGAATTTTTCGATTCCGTCGACACCGAAAACCTCCAACACCCTTTTTTGGGCTCCGGGGAGGTCCAGGGCCCGCGGATTGTCGTGGGGGTGACTTCGGACCAGGGGCTTCTGGGCGGCGGCAATATGCGGATTGTGAAGACCGCCATCGGGCTCATGGACTCCGAGCGGGACCTCCTGGTTGTTATCGGAGAACAGGGGAAAAAGTTCGCGCGGGACAGCCACGTCTCGTTTGAGGCTTTTCCGGGAATTCAGGACGACCAACGTTACGCCCAGGCCCGGGCCTTACGGACCTATCTTTTTAAACAGGTGGCCACGGGAATGTTTCGTTCCATCCAGATCATTTATAACCGGGCCTTTTCTCTGGTGAATCAACGGATGGAAATCAACACCCTCCTTCCGGTTTCAAGAACCGAGGGGAAGTCGTCCGCTCCCCGCGTTTCTCTTTCCCAAATGATCCTTGAAACTTCTTTCGGAAGCATCCTGGAGTACCTTATCTATCTTTCCATGGGAAGAAAGCTGAATGACATTTTTGGAATGAGCCGTCTCGCCGAACTCGCCGCGCGTTTCGTTCACCTTGAAGAAAGCACCCAAAGAATTCAGGAACTTAATAGAAAATTGACCCTGAAATATTTCCGGCTGCGCCACGAATTGATTGACCAAAGCATGCGCGAGCTGTTCGCGGCAAGGAGCCTTTATGCCCAGTAAAGAAAATGAAAATCGCGGCATCGGAAGGGTGATTTCCGTCCAGGGCCCCGTGGTCGATGTGAAATTCAATTCGATTGAAGAGGTCCCGAACGTTTTTGGCGTCCTTCATGTGGAGACGATCGATGAACGGGAAGTGGTGCTGGAGGTGGCGGAGCATATCCCGGGAAATATTGCCCGATGCATCGGCATTAATTCCACCCAAAATATTCAAAGAAACGCCAAAGCCGTTCCTGCCGGCACTTCGATCGAAATTCCAGTGGGAGAGGCCATGTATTCACGGATTGCCAATGTGCTGGGCCGCCCCATTGATCAGAAAGGCCCGATCAATGCCAAAACAACCTGCCCCATCCGGGGCAAGGAAGTTGGCACCAGGGTCCAAACCGAGGGGGCAGGGAAGAAGCGTTTTGAAGTCTTGGAGACGGGCATCAAGATCATCGATCTTTTATTTCCCCTGGTCAAAGGAAGCAAAACGGGAGTCTTAGGGGGCGCGGGTCTCGGGAAAAGCTTGATCACCCTTGAAATCATCCACAATATTGTAAGAAGGCACGAAGGGACCTGCGTTTTTGTGGGGGTGGGGGAGCGTATCCGCGAGGGAAACGAGCTTTACTTGGAACTGGAAAATCATGATATCCTTTCTAAGACCATGCTGGTTTTCGGCCAGATGAACGAGCCGCCCGGCGCCCGTTACACGGTCGCCATGACCGGTATCACGATTGCCGAAACGCTCCAGCGTCAGAATCAGGACGTCCTGCTCTTTGTGGACAACATTTTTCGTTTTATTCAGGCCGGCGCGGAAATTTCCACGCTTTTAGGGAGAGTCCCTTCGGAAACGGGCTATCAACCGACGCTGATTTCGGAGGCCAGCGAATTCCATGAAAGAATTCGAAGCGGTGAAGGAATGGGAGGTTCGGTGACATCCATCGAAGCCGTGTATGTTCCGGCGGACGATATGACCGACCCAGCGGTCGTTGCCATTTTCACCTTCCTGGATTCGCTGATGGTGCTTTCCCGCGAAAGGGTCCAGCTCGGACTTTATCCCGCCATCGACCCCCTTCAATCGTCCTGCGCCAACCTGGATCCGGATGTCGTCGGAAAACGGCATTACAATACCTCCCAAGAGGTGATCCGCACTTTTCAGAAATATGAGGAACTCCGGCGTCTCGTGCTGGTGATCGGAATCGATGAGCTTTCGGCGGCCGACCGGATTCTTTATGAACGTGCCAGAAAATTGCAGAATTTTTTAACCCAGCCCTTTACCATTGCCGAAGCTTATACGGGCAAGAAAGGGGCTTACGTGGAGACTGATATAACCTTGAAAGGTTGTGAAGACATCTTGGGCGGGCGCTTTGATAGGAAGCCGGAGGAAGAGTTCTATATGATAGGACCCCTAACTTCAACATGAGGATTCGACAATGAGCACACAAAAAACCCTTCGCTTGGGCGAGATTTTGATTCAAAAAGGTTGGATCACAAAAAACCAGCTGGAGGAGGCCCTTCAGGACCAAAAGGCCTCAGGCGAATTCCTGGGGGCGCTTTTACTCCGGAAAAAATACATCACCGAGGAGCAGCTTGTCATCGTTTTGTCCGAACAGTTCCAAATGCCTTGGATCAGCCTGAAAAATTATTACGTGGATTGGGATTTGGTCATGAGATTTTCGGCCGCCCTGATTTCGGAGCATAAAATTTTTCCCCTCCAGCAGGAAGAAACCTCCATTACCTTTGCGGTCGCCAATCCCCTCGATGCCTGGGGCATCGGACAGGCGGAGGAGGAGGCCCGCGCCAAAGGCCGTTCCGCCAAGTTTTTCTTGGGGACCGAATCCGATGTCCAGGACCTCCTTCAGCGGTACCGCCAGTACGTTAAAATGAGAATCAAAACCTCCCTCGAAGAAGAGGAGAAGTAATCCCCGTTATGCCAACTCCCGTCGATACCGTCCTTTCCGAAGCGCTTATTGAAAGAGGTTATCTGAAGCGGGAAACCCTCGATCCCTTGGTGATGAAGGCTGCGGAATCGAGCGGCGGCCTGGCCTCTTTTCTGATCAAGCGGGGGATGGTTTCGGAGGAAATTGTCCTCACCGTGTTAGCCGAACGGTTCAATATTCCCCGCGTCGATCTCGGCAAGGTCCAGATGGACAAAGGGATCCTTGAGAAAATCCCTCTGAAATTTGCGGAATACTACCGGTTTTTCCCGGTCAAACTCGATAACAAAAAACTCACGGTGGCCGTTTCCCTTCCCTTGGACATTCGCACCCAGGACGAGATCCGGACCCATTTGGGATTTGCCATTCAAATGATGCTGGCCCGGGAAAATGACATCAACGAGGCCGTTAAGAAATGGTACGGCCTGGGCGCCGGGACCATCGAGAAGATCATGCAGACCAACACCGGCAAGGAAACCCCCGCGGCCCAAGCAGCGCCGGAACATGAAAAAGTTGAAGACATCGAAAAACTTGCGGAAGAAGCCTCGGTCATTCAGCTCGTGAATCAAATTTTAGTGGACGCTTTCAAGAAACGGGCCACGGACATTCATTTTGAGCCGTACCGGGAAAAAATCAAAATCCGCTACCGCATCGACGGAATTCTTTACGACACACCGGTCCCTCCCGAAATTAAAAAATTCTTTTTACCGATCGTCTCACGCGTCAAAATTATGGGCAATCTCAATATTATCGAGCGAAGACTTCCTCAGGACGGACGGGCCATTGTAAAGGTTTTTGGAGAAACGTTGGATCTTCGGATTTCCTGTATCCCGACGCCCTACGGAGAAAGCGTTGTTCTTCGTTTATTGCCTCTCACCCGGATTTTTAGTCTGGAACTTCTGGGGCTCGAGGAATGGGAAGCAGGCATTTTCAAAAATCTGATTGAAAAACCCCACGGAATTGTTTTTATCACAGGTCCCACAGGGAGTGGTAAATCCACGACCCTCTACGCCTCCTTAAGCCGGATTAATACGGTGGACCGAAAAATCATTACCCTCGAGGATCCCGTGGAACACGAAATCGAGGGAATCACCCAAATTCAGGTGATGCCCTCGGTCGGTTTGGATTTTGCGCGGGGCTTGAGGAGCATTCTGCGTCATGACCCTGACGTGATCATGGTGGGAGAAGTCCGAGATTTGGAGACGGCCGAAATCGCCGCCCGGGTGGCGCTTACCGGGCACCTTGTTTTTTCCTCGCTCCACACCAACGATGCCGCAAGCGGCATTACGCGTTTAATCGATATGGGGGTTGAATCCTACCTTATTTCCTCAAGCGTGGAAGCTTTTATCGCCCAACGTCTCGTAAGAACGATTTGTACGGAGTGTAAAGTGGAGGACACTTCCCAGCCTGACGAGCTCAAAACCCAAATCGCCAAGGAACTCGGACTCAATTCTAAAAAAGACGTAACTATATATAAAGGAAAGGGTTGCGAAAAATGTAATTCCCAGGGTTATTGGGGAAGGGTCGCCATTTTTGAAATTCTCATTGTGGACGAGACCATTAGAGAATTGGTCATGAAACGGGTCCCCGCCGGAGAAATTAAGAAGGTCGCCATCGCCAAAGGCATGCGGACTCTTCGGCAAAGCGGGTGGAGGAAGGTGGTGGGTGGATTCACCACGTCCGAAGAAGTGCTCGAAGTGGCTCCCGAAGAAATTACCCTGCCTGCTTCCGTCTCGATTCTGGAGGGGGGAGCGGTCAAAGAAAAAGAGGGGAGCACAAAAACGGCCGCCGAGAAAGAAGCATGGGCCGGCAGGAGGTCTTCCGAAGCGGACAAACGACTTTTTCTTCGTCTGAACGTGAAAGTCAACATCCGGTACCGCCTCATCAAATCGCAGGAAGCGGTGAAGAAAAATATAAACGCGGAACAATTAAGCATTGCGAAAAATATCAGTGCGGGGGGTCTCCTCTTTGTGGCATCGGAGGCGGTTCCGCTCGGCGCGATTCTGGAGTTGAAAATCGAACTGCCGGACGGGAAACAACCCGTGGAATGTCTTTCGCGGGTGGTGAGGGTTTCGGAACTCGAATCCGAGAAAAAATATGACACGGCCGTTTGTTTTCTCGATTTGGCAGGGGCAGATCGGACGAGATTAAATAAGTTCGTGGAGGAAGAGGCTTCTTAACGAAACCATGACGAGCCGATCCGGGCTTTCCACCACCACTCCTTTCCGGTCTTTTTCGGTCCTCGCGAGTCTCGCGGCGATCGGGCTGGGGATCATGGCTTTAGTGGGAAATCTCTTGGGCCTCGGAATCGTGACGCGGGGTTCTTTGTCGTTTTTATCTTCCGTCGAAAACACGGCCTCCGCTACTTTTATTTTAGCCGGTATCTCGCTCTGGTTAAGACGGAAAGAAGAAGTCGAGGAGCCGAGGCGGAAGATTGCCCAACTTTGCGCTTCTCTGGTTTTCTGCGTGGGTCTATTTACGCTCGTGGAATATTCTTTCGGGTGGGACCTGATGATCGGCGGGGCCATTCGAATCTCTTCCACCACGGCTTTAAACTTTTTTATTCTCGGCCTGGCGCTTCTTTTCCTGGATGTGGAGACCCGGCGCGGGCACCGGCCGACCGAATTCTTCATCCTCACCGCTTTTCTCGTATGTTTACTCGCGTTTCTCGGATACGCCTACGAAGTGAAACCCTTTTTTCTTTTCGGTTTTTATCTTCACGAGGCCCTCCCCACCGGCTTTCTGTTCCTCTTATTTTATCTTGCGATCTTTTTAAGCCGCCCGAACCGCGGCCTCATGGCGATCCTGACGAGCCGAAGCATGGTGGGATTCCTAGCCCGCCGCCTTGTGCCCGGCGTCATCGGGATTCCCATCCTTTTGGGGTGGCTCAAGCTGCAAAGCCACCGGGCGGGTCTTTACGATACGGAACTGGGTTTGTCGCTCATTTTAATGCTCAATGTCGTCATTTTTATCGGCTTGGTGTGGTGGAGCGCGGAAATTCTGCACCAGATGGAAATGGAGCGCCGCCGGACCGAAGATGAACTCAAAAAGACCCAGGCGGAGCTGGTTCAGGCAGAGAAGTCCACCCTCGTCAACCAGCTTGCGGCAGGGGTGGCCCATGAGGTCAAGAACCCTTTGGCGATTCTCCTTCAAGGGGTCGATTATCTTGCCAAGCACGGAGGCAACGGTGATCCGAATCTGCCGACGGTACTTACCGATATGGCGGAGGCGGTCAAAAGAGCCGATAACCTTACGGAAGGCCTGCTCGATTTAACGCGGCCCACCCAGCTGATTTTGGGGCCCGAGGATTTAAACGACATTATTGAAAGCTCGTTATGGCTCGTAAAAAATGAACTCGATCGCCATCATATTCAGATCATTAAGTCCCTTAAAAGCGATTTCCCCAGAATCAGCGTGGATCGGGGCAAGGTGGTCCAGGTTTTTATTAATCTTTTTATGAACGCCCGTGACGCCATGCCGCAGGGGGGCCAACTGACCATAAAAACTTATGCCAAACGTTCATTTGCCGAAGAATCGACTCCTATGATCCGCAGAAAGAACATGACGTCGGACCTTGCGGAAGGCCTCGCTGTTGTAGAAATTGAAGACAGCGGCCACGGAATCCCCAATGAAATTTTACCCAGGATTTTTGACCCCTTTGTCACGACCAAACGGGCCCGCGGAGGGACGGGACTCGGTTTGTCCATCGTGAAAAATATTATGGAAATGCACCGGGGGCAGATCGAGATTAAAAATAAAAAAGAAGGGGGAGTGAGGGCATCCCTCACTTTCCCCATCCTCTTGTCTCTCAAATAAAAACGAAAGGAATCGATGGCAAAGATTAAAATTTTAGTCGTGGATGATGAAGAAGCACTGACCCGGATGCTTAAGCTGAATCTGGAGGCCATGGGTTCTTATGAAGTTTGCATCGAAAACCGGGGGACGCACGCCTTGGAAGCCGCCCGCAATTTTAAGCCCGATTTGATTCTGCTGGACATTGTGATGCCGGATCTGGAAGGGTCGGAGGTGGCCCAGCAAGTGAAAGAGGAGCCCCAGCTTAAAAACACCCCCATTGTTTTCTTGACTGCAACAGTCACCAATGAAGAAATCAGCCCCATGGGAGGCCGGGTCGGAGGCCAGCCTTTTCTTGCCAAGCCCGTCACCGTTCAGGCCCTGATTGATTGCATCGAAAGAAATCTGAAGAAATCTTAAAGACCCATGGCCAAATTTAAGTATCGGGCAAAAGAAAACACGGGCAATACCGTTGAAGGCGTCGTTGAAGCGGAGACCAGCGAAGAAGCGGTTGAAAAAATCAACCGGTTGGGCTACCTGCCGGTAAAAATTGAAGAGACCGCCACCCCGCATGCCCCCAAACCTCCGGCAACCCCGCTCTCTTTTTCATTCGGATCAAAAATTAAATCCAAGGATATCACGGCCTTCAGCCGGCAGTTGTCGAGTTTGATCAAATCCGGTGTCCCCATTTTGCGGGCCCTTGCGGTCATTGCCGAACCCGCCGAAAACCCCCAGTTTAAAAACCTTCTTAATAAGGTTCATGATGAAGTTAAAAATGGAGCGGGTTTTTCATCGGCCCTCAGCCGTTACCCCCATATTTTTCCGCCTCTTTATCTTGCTCTTGTCTCTGCGGGGGAGACGAGCGGAAATCTCGATCAAAGTTTGGCTCGGATCACCGAGTACCGCCAAAAGCAGGAAGAGATTGTTTCGCGGGTCCGGAGCGCCTTGATTTATCCCATTCTCATGGCATTGACAGGCATCGGGACGATCATCTTCATGCTGACTTACGTCATGCCCCGTCTCGCCGGCGTGTTTACAAGCCTCGGCGGCGATTTACCGACCCCCACCCGTATTTTGATTGAGACGAGCCATGCGATTAAACAATGGGGACTTTTAGGAGGGGCCCTTCTCGCCGTTCTATTTCTGGTGATGCTGGGAAGCAAAAAAAGCAAGGCCCAGAAATTGGCCTTGGGTTTGTTTCAGCTTCAGACGCCTGTCCTTGGGGATTTGACCATGAAGTCAGAAATTGCGCGTTTCAGCCGGACGCTTGAGCTTCTTCTTCGAAGCGGAATCCCCATCCTTAAAGCCATTGAAGCGACCCTTCCGATACTTTCGAACGAAGTCCTCAAAAACGATTTGGGCAGTTGCCTGAAAGACCTAAGGGAGGGAGGCTCCTTCGGAAGGACTTTAAAGGGCATCAAACGTTTTCCGGTTTTTATGTCCAACCTCATTATGATCGGGGAAGAAGCGGGAAATTTGGAAGGGGCCCTTTCGGAAATCGCGGTCTTTTATGAAAGGGAAACCGACGAAGCCATCCGCATCTTCACTTCTTTATTGGAACCGGTGATGATTCTGGTCATGGGCCTCGTGGTGGGTTTCATTGTGATCGCAATGCTCCTGCCGGTATTCGAATTGAATTTAATGACAAGATAAGTTGAGACGGCTTCCCGTTTTGTTTTTGGGACTGGCAGTATGGGCTTCCCGGCTTGATGCGGCCGAAGCTTGGAAAGAACTGAAAGGCGACCATTTCATCATTTATCATTTGGGAGACGATAATTTTGCCGGGGAAGTTTTGAGAAAGTCGGAGTCCTATTACCAACAGGTGAGTTCGGACCTGGGTTATGCCCGCTATTCCAATTTCTGGCAATGGGAGAACCGGGTCAAAATCTACATCTATCCGAGCCAGGAGGAATTTTTGAAGGCGACGGGCGAACAGAAGTGGTCTCATGGAATGGCCAACTATACGACGAAAGAAATATTCAGCTACGCCTGGCGCGAAAAGTTTTTGGGAGCTTTTCTTCCCCATGAAATCACCCATCTCATTTTTCGGGATTATGTGGGTTTCAAAGGGGAAATCCCCCTCTGGCTGGACGAGGGAGTGGCCCAGTGGGAGGAGCCGGAGAAACGGGCGGTCGTCAAAGAAACCATGAAGTCTGTTTTGCAAAAGGGAAAGGCTTTTTCGCTGAAAGAGCTGACGAGGATGGACGTTCGCGGATCTCTGGATACGGAAGGGACGACCTATTTCTATATTCAGGCCGCTTCCTTGATTGATTTTTTAATCAAAGAATACGGGGCTGAAAATTTCACCACCTTTTGCCGCCAACTCCGCGACGGGAAAAGTTTGGAGGAGGCTTTAAAGTTTGCTTTCCCCACGTCGATCCGAACGATTAACGAATTGGAGGAACAATGGAAAAAATTCATTCTGTCCGCATGAAGAAAGTCACTTTAGGTTTCACCTTGATCGAACTCATGCTCGTGGTGATTATCATCGGAGCCCTTGTGGCCATGGTGTTGCCGCGCTTGGCGGGCCGTTCGGAACAGGCGAGGGTTGCGGCCGCGCAGGCGGATATTAGTTCCAATATCGCCACGGGTTTGAAGCTTTACGAACTGGATAACGGCGATTTTCCTTCGACCCAAGATGGTTTGAACGCCCTTCTCGGCCGCCCTTCGAATGCCGCCAATTGGCGGGGTCCCTACCTTGAGAAAAAACCCCTGGATCCTTGGGGGCGGGAATACCAGTACCAAAGCCCCGGCACGCACCGCCCCAATGACTATGACCTTTTTTCTTTTGGAAAAGACGGTCAAGTGAGTGCGGATGACATCACGAATTGGCAGCAATAGAAAAATCCCCCGGGGTTTCACTCTCATCGAGGTCTTAATTACCGTTTCGATTCTTTCTTTGGGGACGGTCCTGATTGCCCAGTCCAATATGATGTCTCTGGGCGCCTACGGCCTTTATTCCGACCGCTTGAAAGTACAAAACTGGGCCGAGGAAAAACTCTGGAAGGCCCAAGAGGCCATTCTCGCGGAATCTCCGGCCGACGAGAATTCGGGTGAGGAGACCATTGACGGCAGGGCCTACCGATGGAGTTTGAGCGTGACTTCCGACCTCTACGAAAAAGTTGAATTTTATACCATTGATTTGAGAGTCCGTTGGAAGGAAGGGGCCCGCAACGACGAGCTTTTCCGCCGGGCCACCCTCCGGAAATTCAAAAAATGACGAGAAGAGGATTTCAAAAAACGTCATTGCGAGGAGGCGTGAAGCGCCGACGAAGCAATCTCAGATTGCTTCGGCCCTTCGGGCCTCGCAATGACAGTAGCGGTTTTACGCTCATCGAAGTGTTGATCACGATGGCCCTCGTGGCCCTCATTTCCCTTGCTGTTTTTTCCCTCTTTGACAGCGGGATCCGGGTTCTTGAGAGAGTGGCCCCTTCGCTTCAGGAGGAAGACGCCGCGATCTTTTTCGAAAAGTTTTCCAGGGATCTTCAAAATTCATTTGTTTACAAGCCGATTCTCTTTCAGGGCGATAAACTCGGCCTTCTATTTCCCGCCCTCATTCGCACCCTTCCGGAGATGGGGGGGGATCAAGGGGTCGGGCGGGTCAGTTATTTTTACGACGAAGCATCAAAGAGCATCCAGCGAAGGCAGGAAAATCCCAGTGAGATTTTTGAAGAAAAACCGCCCTCACCCGTTATTCTTCTTGAAAACATTTCCTCGTTTCAATTTCAATATTATGAATGGGACCCCGACGAAAGAATTTATACATGGAAAGAGGAGTGGAAGGAAGAGGGGGAGGAGAGGGAAGGAAAGAGACCTTTCGCCGTTAAAGTCGAACTGATTTTAGAAAATCAGGGGAGAGGCCGCCGCCTTGAAAAAACTTTTCCGATTCCCGTTATCGGGTCCTAGCAGGGGCAGTATTTTAGTGGTTTCCCTCTGGGTGCTTATGATCCTGGGTGTGTTTGCGATTTCCCTGGGTTATCACGTCCGGCAAAAGGTGACGCTTTCCCAGCGGCTCGATCTTCGGAATGAGCTTTATGGGATTGCAGAAACGGGGATCCAGACGGCTTTAGTTGAAATTCAAAAGCCGGATGCGAGCGAATCGTGGGACACTCTCGCCGATTCCTGGTCCACGCACGAAGAAATTTTTAATAAGATTTCGGTGGGGAACGGTTCTTCCACGGTGTCCTACGAGTATTGGGACAATGAAGAGGGAGCGATGAAAACCCGGTACGGGGCCCAAGACGAGGAAAGTAAAATCAATCTCAATCAGGCGCCTCCCGAAATCATCAGCCGGATTTTGCAAATTCAGGGAGGTTTGGATGCCGACGAGGCCGAGGGGATTGCTTATGCCGTGGTCGATTGGAGGGATACCGACACTTTCCTGGTCCATCCCACCCATGGAGCGGAGGATGAGTATTATGAAGACGAAAAGTTTCCTTACGAAGCAAAAGATGCGCCGTTTCAGGTGCTGCAGGAATTCATGCTGGTCCGGGGTATGGACCCCGAGATTTTTCAAAAAGTGAAAGAAAAAGTGACGGTTTACGGCACGGGAGCCGTCAATATTAATACGGCCTCAAGGGAGGTATTGCTGGCCACGGGGCTCGGGGAGAGACTCGTGCAATCCATTCTTGCCTATCGTGCAGGAACGGACAAACTGGAGGGGACCACGGACGATCAGGCTTTTATTCAGGCAGGAGCGGTTGTTTCGACTTTGACCACGGCTTATGGCGGACTCCCCGGCGGGGAGGTGGCGACGCTCAACACTTTGGTCACCCAAGGGGTTTTCACCACGGCTTCCGGCGCTTTCATGATTCGAAGCCGGGCTTCGATTCCGCAGGGAAGTGCGCTTGACATCATTGCGGTCGCCGACCGGGGGGCAAACATTCTTTATTGGTCTGCCGGCATTCCTTACCGCTTGCCGAAACCGTCCGCCAAAGACGGGGGGATTCCGAGATCATGAAGCTTTCCCTCCCCCCCGCCTTAAAGATAAAAATGCCCTCGTTGCCGAGCTTGAAAGCTTTCTCCAATCCCGCCACTTCCCAGGGAGTCTTGATGCTTTCTTTTACGGAGGACGAGCTGCGGCTTGTGCTTGTGGCCTCGCCCCTTCCCGCAAGAAAAGAAGTGATTCAGCTGTTGTCCTTGGACATCCGGGAACAGCCTGATGAGGCCATTGCCGTGAAACTCCAAGAGGCTTTGACTAAAATAAAGTTGAAAAATCCGAGGGTGATCGGGGTCGTCCCCTCCCAATGGGTCATTACCCGAAATATCGAAATTCCCTCCCGCGATCCGAAGGAAATCCGGGAAATTATCAATCTTCAGGCGAGCCGGCACACTCCCTTTGCCCGGAGCGAAATCATCGTGGATTACGTCAATCTGGGGGTGTTTAAAAGCATCTACACCAAAGTTCTCCTCGTGATTGCGCCGCGGAATTTAGTGAAGCGTTATTACGATTTGGCGGAAAAAGCCAAACTCAAGACCACCCAGATTTGTTTCGCTCCCGAGGCCTTGGTCCGTCTTCTCACCAAGCGTCTCCACTGGGATTCCGAAAAATCTCCGGCTTGTTTCGTTCATCTGGACCGGGCCGGATCGGATTTTCTCGTGATTTTAAGAGGCCTCGTCTTATTTCTGCGGAATATTCCCATCGGCACGCGGGATTTTGCTTTAGAAAAGGAAGCCGCTCTGGCCCGTTTCGGGGATGAACTTAAAAAATCTCTCGAGGCCTACCAGAATGAAAATGTAGAACAAAAACCCGCGTCGGTCCTTTTGGCGGGGGCCGTCGCAGGAATCGAAAATTTGGAAACTTCCGTCCAAAATGCCCTCGGGCTTCCCGTCAAATCCTGGGCTTACGACAAGGAACTCTTGATCCGCAAGGACGCCTGGCCCGAAGGCTTCGACGGAACCTCCTCATTCTTAAGCGCGATCGCCCCGGCCCTCTTACCGGAGGAGTTAGCGATCGATCTCGCCCCCGAAGAAAGCAAACTCCGAAAATCGGTTGAAGAACGCGGAAAAGAAGTCGTCAAAATGGGAATTTTGGCGATTGTTTCTCTGGGCCTGGTCTGCGCCGTTTTGCTGAGCCATTTGTATTTTTGGAAAGCGCGTATCAATCTTCTCACAGGCCGTTACGGGCCCATCAAAAAGGAGGCCCAAAGCCTGGAGGAATCCTACGCCAAAACCCAGGCCATCAAGGAATATTTGAGAGGAAGAGGGAAAGCCATCGGCACGCTGGCCGCACTGCATGACTTGGTGTTTCCCGACATTTATCTGAACGAGGTTAAATTTGAGGAAGAAAAGTTTTCCGTGAAAGGAACCTCCGTTTCCCGCCCCACGATTTTTGAATTTGTAACCGACTTGGAGGAATCCATTTATTTTAAAAATGTTCAGACGAAATATATCGTAGGCCGAAGCGAGGAAGGAAAAGAATTTTCGGATTTTGAGATTACGGCCGTTTTGGAATAGAGGAGAAAGAAGTGATCAAGCTTCCGAGCATTGAAAAACTGGTGACTTTTTTCGGCAAATTATCGAAGCGCGAGAAATTGCTTTTCTATGGCGCGGCGATCACGATTGCCATCATGGGGTCCGACCGCCTGTTTATCCGCCCCCTCGTGCGGACGTTCCAAACCTTCGGTCGCGATTTCCAGTCAACGGAAGTGAACATCAAGACGAGCGTCCGGCTTTTGTCGCAAAAGGAGCGGATTACGGAAGAAATCAACCGTTATGCCCCTTTCGCCGTCCAGGCGGCGTCTCAAGAGGAAGAAACCTCCGGCCTTCTCAAATTCATTGAAGAATTGGCCCACGAGTCGGATTTGGAGCTCCTGTATGTGAAGCCGGCCGCCATCAAAACTCAAGGGAGGGTCAAGAAGTACTACGTGACTTTGGAATGTCAGGGTCTCATCGGCCAGGTGATGGTCTTTTTCCACAGCGTGGAAAATGCGCCCCAGCCTCTTAAAATTGAGAAATACACGATCCAGCCGGCCGCCAAGGGATCGGCGACTCTTAAATTCGGCGCCACCATTTCAAAGGGGATTGTGACCTAGCGCTTGCCGCTTTTCTTTTCGGCTTCTTTTTCCTTCACCCAGTCTTCCAAACCCTTCGCCAAGTCCTGGCGGTGCGCTTTTCGGAGTTCCGCGATTTGCTTCGAAGCGCCCCACTTGTCGCCTTTTTCATAGGAGAGAGCACCCAAGGCAAGGCGGGCATCCCCAAATTGAGGGTTTAATTCAAGGCTCTTTCGAAAGGCCTGGGCCGCTTTTTCGTTGTCTTTCATGTCCATCAGGACGAGACCCTTTTGATATTCGGCGGTAAAACTTTTTGGGTTGAAACGCAGGGCTTCTTCAAAGGCTCCCAGAGAGAGCGCCGCTTCCTTTCGGGCGGCATGGATCAGGCCCAAATTGTAGAAGGCGACGTAGGAGGGTTCGAGCTGGGAGGCCTTTTGGCCGTAGGCGAGTGCCTGGTCCAGATCATCCGTCTCGGCATAAACCAACCCTAGGAATAAATGGGCCTCCAGGTTATTGGGTTCGAGGACCAGGGCTTCGTTATATTCCCTGATGGCTTTTTTATAATCGCCGGCTTTCGCGGACTCCTTTCCCTTGGCGAGATAACTTTCCACCGTTTCGGAAAAAGCGGCGGGAATGAAAATAAAAAAAGCAAAAATAAGCGGAATCATTCTTTTAAACATTGTCTCCTCCGTAATGTTGGGGAATTTCGAAAGCAAAACGGCTTCCCTTGCCTTCTTCGGACTCAATCCAGATCCGGCCCTTGTGAAGATCGACCAGTTCTTTGGAAATGGTGAGGCCGAGTCCGGTGCCTTGGGCGGACGCCTTCTCCAGTTGAACAAACTTTTGGAAAATTTTTTCTTGATCGGCCTTGGCAATCCCGGGGCCGGTGTCGCGGACGCCGACTTCAATCCAGGTATTGGACGCGCCCTTGTTTTTTTCTCTCGCCTCCACGATAATTTTTCCCCCCGAAGGGGTGAATTTCATGGCGTTGCCCAAAAGGTTCGTCAAAACCTGCGTCATGCGGTCCCGGTCGGCCTCCAGCACCACGGGCTGGCCCGGGAGTTTTGTCTCAAGGGAGATTTGTTTGCTTTTGGCCCAGTAATCGAAACCCGCCACCACCTGTTGGACCCAATCGCCCAGGGGGAAGAGGGTGGGCTTCAAATGAAATTCCCGGGCTTCGATTTTGGAAATATCGAGAACATCGTTGATGAGACGGGAAAGCCTCTGAATTTCCCGGGTGGCCAAAGACAGGACCCGTTCCTGCTCCGGATTGATCTTACCGAGGGACTTGTCCAGAAGGAGGCTGATGGCTTCCTGCACGGTGTAAAGAGGGGTCCGCAGTTCATGGGAGACGCTCGATACAAATTTTGATTTCAGCTCGTCGAGTTCCTTCTCGCGCGTCACGTCGCTCAAAACCGAAACCATTCCGACCGTCTGGCCCGATTCGCTTTCAATGATGGCGTTCGAGGCCCGCAGGATTTTTTTGGTCTGGTCATTCTGGCTCTCCAGAACGATTTCTTTATTTTCCTCGGAACCGGAGATGTTTTTCATCAAAGAAACCAGACGTTCCTCCTTTTGCTCCGCCAAAATGGATTTTCCTATTTCCTGTTCTTTTTTGACGCCCAGAAGCTTTTCGGCCGCCGGATTCATTAAAAGAACTTCGCCCTTGCCGTTGACCACAATGACCCCTTCCGCCATGGAGTGAACGACCGTTTCCGTCTGTTTCTTCTCGCCGTCTACTTTCTTATAATTTTTATCCAAAACTTCATACTTTTGATTCACGATCTTGATTTGCTCATGGGCCTGTTTAATCGACTTTTCCTTTTCCTCGACAATTTTTTGATAGCTTTGGCTGACTTCCTGTTTGGCTCTGCCCACTTCGCGATCAAGGAGGTCCGTCAGGGATTGCGCGGCTTCCATCCGCTGGTCCACGGAGACGGGGAGTTTACTTAATGCTTGGAGGAGAGAGGGGAGGAATTCGGTTTGTTCCGGACTTTCTTGAACGCTTACGGTGGTATCGACCGCCGCTTTTCTGGCCGCCTGGTTGGCCAAAATGAACGCGAACACCACTCCGATTGCAATGATGAGTAAAAAGGCTTGGGCAATCGGGGGTGCGTTTAAAAAAAAATCCATCAGGGTCTCGTTGTCTTGTCCTCGACGAACAGAATATCCTTAAGCTATTGGGAGTTCAAGTAATCTACAGATATCTATCGGATGGAAAGGCGCTCGAATTTAGCATCTTATGATAAATAAAGGAGTTAGGGAAAAGAGGGGAGGGTTAGCGCTTAAGGTAAGTACTCTAACTTCCGTAATTATAACTACCGATAAAAATCGTTTAAGGAGGCAATTCGATGCACGAACGGAATGGGAACCGCGAAATCACCGCAAGGGGGATTTCAGAGAAGCTAAAAATTCCCTACTCGAAGATCAATCATTATACCTATCTCGGATTCTTTTCAATCGTCCGAAAGAGCGGAAATCAAAGAATTTATGATTGGCACGAAGTTGAGAATCGTTATCAGACCATTTCCAAACTCGCGAATCAGGGCTATCCCTTGAGCCTGATCCGCAAAAAAATGATGGGACTGGTGAGCGATGAGCTACTATAAAATTCTAGGTTTCGAAAAAGAACCCTTTTCCACGAGTCCGGACCCTGATTTTTTTTATTCCTCCAAAGGGCACGAGGCCGCGCTGACCAATATTTTAATCGAACTCCGCCTCAAACGGGGTTTGAGCGTCATTCTGGGGGATGTGGGGACGGGCAAGACCACCCTTTCAAGAAAACTGATTCAGGAACTGAAAAGCCGTGAAGATTGCCTCTTTCACATGGTTTTGGACCCCTCCTATGACGACCCGGCGTCTTTCCTTACCTCCTTTTCAAAAAACTTGGGCATTGAGCCGGCCGCGGGAAACGGCCATTCCGTCGCCCAGATCCGGGAAGCGCTCGAACAGTTTCTTTTCCAAAAAGGGGTCGTCGAAAATAAAACGGTCATTTTGATTGTCGATGAAGCGCAGAAGCTCAACCCCACGTCTTTGGAGGTCCTGCGGGTTCTTTTGAATTACGAAACGAACGAACACAAACTCTTGCAGCTTGTTTTGCTCGGACAGGTGGAACTGCAGACCAAATTGAAAGAGATCGCCAACTTTTTCGATCGCATCAGTTACCGGGGCAAATTGGAACCCCTGGAGTATGACGAAATGAAGGAGATGATTTCCTTCCGGATACAGCAGGCCGGGTACCGGACCCACATGGATCTGTTTCTCGAAGAAGCGCTGCGCCTCATTTATGATCATACGGGGGGGTATCCGCGGCAGGTGACGATGCTTTGCCACCGTGCTCTGAAAGATTTGCTGTTGAAAAACAAATTCGTGGTGGATGCGTCCATTATCATTTCCCTCATGGAGGAAGAAGCGAGGACAGGATGGCAGAGGGCGAGCGACCCATTACTCCAGAAAAACAATTACTGAAGCTCATTGAGAACCCCAAAGGGGAAGTCCCCTCGGCCCAAAATGCAAGACGAAAGGGAGGCTTATTCTCGCTTGACGCTTTAAGGGCGCGTTTTACTTTTTTAAAGAGCTTTTCTTTTCTTCAGCTTTCAAAGAAAAATTTCGGGATCAAACAAGTCAATTTGATCCTCAAGGGCCTCATTCTTTTTTTAACAATCTATTTGGGGTATACGGTGGTGGCCATGGCGATTCAGCTGAAGAAGGCTTCGAACTTGATTTTCGAAGTCAAAGAGGGACCCGGTGCCGCGGCCCCCGAGCCCCCGCCTTTTTTTATCCAGAACCTGGAGTATTATCAGGAAAAAATCGCCGTGCGGGATATTTTTAGGCCGGTCAGGCCCAAGGAAGAGGCCAAACCGGCCCCGGAGGCTGCTGCGGAAGCCCCGGTTAATTTGGCCAAAGATTTTATCTTGGTGGGAATCGCTTGGTCCGATGATCCGGAGGCCATGATCGAAGACACCACGGAGAAAAGGACTTATTTTGTGAAGCGGGGTCAGACGTTCGGCGATTCGGTGACGGTGGCAAAAATTTTAAAAGACAGGGTGATCCTCACCATTGGAGACAAAGAGGTTGAATTGAAATGAGCGGGTTTCGGACAATTTTTAAAAAAAGCGGATGGGGCCTGCCGCTCCTTCTTTTGGGATCGGTATTGGCTCTGGCCCAAATTCCGCCCGGTAACCAACCCCCATCAGCGGAAGGAGGAGTGGAGGGGAGTTTTACTCCTTTTGCCGAAACGGAGAAGCCGGCTGCCAGTGCCACGAAGGGGCTGGAAACCCGAATTTCTCTGGACCTCCGGAATATCGACGTGACGGAAGCTCTCCGTTTCCTGGCCCTCAAGGGAGGGCTCAATCTCGCGATCGGAAAAGCCGTGACCGGGCGTCTGATGCTCCTTTTGAATGACGTTCCCTTGAAGGACGTTCTCGACATTATTTTACTGACCAACGGACTCGCTTACGACAAACAGGGAGAGATCTACAACATCATGACGGAGGCCGAGTATAAAGAGCGTTACGGCCGAAAATTTTCGGACGCGCGAAAGGTAAAAATTTTCCAGCTGAAATATGCGATCCCCACCCAGGTGTTTAGTGCCATTGACGCTTTAAAAAGCGAGGTAGGACGCGTTCTCGTGGATCAGGAATCGGGCATGGCCCTGGTGGTGGATACGGAGCAAAGCTTGGCGAAAATCGAAGAAGCCGTTAACACTTTGGAATCCAAAAGGACCATTCAGGTTTTCCCCCTTAAATACGCTACCGCGAAAGATGTGGAAGAGCGCTTAAGGGGCCAGCTTGACACCAAGAATGCCGGCACGGTGACGGCCGACGCACGCAGCAATCAAGTGGTGATTCAGACGCTGCCGGACAGGATGCAGGCCATCGCCCACCTGATCGAATCTTTGGACCGCAAGACCAAAGAAGTTTTGATCATTTCCAAAATTGTCAAAGTGACGCTTTCCGACGAGTATGCTTCCGAAATCAAATGGGAAGGATTCTTCCGTCAGGTCAACGCCCTGGGTCTGAATAACCAGGAGGAATTTATCGGCAACCACGTCTTCGAGGCCTTGGACCGGACGGGAGAAAGTTTTTCGGACGACTTTGTGAGCATCGCCCCGACCGCCCGTCCCACGGCCGGCTCAAAACACAGCTTCTTGGAAAATGTGGTGGTGGGAACAACCGGGGAGGATAATTTTGAGGTTCTCATCAAATACCTTAAGACTTTGGGAGACACCAAGGTTTTGGCCAATCCGAAGCTTTTGATTGTGAACAATCAGGAGGCCAAAATCCACGTGGGTGAGCGTCAGGTTTATGTCACGACCACGACCACCACGGGGCAGACGACCAGCACTGTTTCCGAGCAGGTGAATTTTGTGGACGTAGGAATTCAGCTGGCAGTGACCCCGACGATCAACGACGACGGCTATATCACCATGAAAGTGAAGCCCGAAATTTCGAGCGTCACGGGGACTCTCGTAACGCCGACAGGGAACCGGATTCCTATCATTGATACTTCGGAGGCGGAAACAACGGTCATGGTCAAAGACGGCACTTCCGTCATTATTGCGGGGCTTCGGCGGGATGATAAGACGAAGACCGACAAACAAGTTCCCTATTTGGCGGACATGCCCGTTTTGGGCCGCCTCTTTCAGTCCTTTAACGATAAAAAACTCCGCGCCGAACTTTTGGTCATCCTCACTCCCCATATCGTCGAGGGGGATGAGCTTGTAGCCGGCGAGCCCGGGGGGGCCGAGGCAGCAATGAAGGGGTATCACGACTACAATGATTTTCCCACCGAGACCGAAAAAAAGGAAAAGCGGAGCGGCGGGTTCTCTCTTAAAAAGATTTTCTCGAAACGATGAACGGGGCCCCCTCACCTCCCAAGAGTAATAAAATGTTGGGAATCATTCTGGCCGTCATTATTCCCAGCGCGAGCGCGGCGTTCGGCTATTTTCTGCACGAGTATCTTTACCGCAACATTCCCAGAGAACTTAATGCGCTTAAAGAAGAAATGGCCAAATCCCGTCAGCACTTTACCCGATTGAGTGAAAGCCACAAGGCCCTCGAAGCCGACCGTGATAATGTGCTCCAACAAACCAAGAGGTTTATGCAGGAAAGAAACCGGCTGGCCGAGATCGAACAGAAATTTAAAGAAATTTCCCAGCTCAATCAAGCCACCGAGTCCGAAAATAAAAGACTCGAGCGCATGCACGCACGACTCAAAAGCAGGGTCCAGGAGCTCGAGAAATGGATCGCCGATCTGAATAAAAGAAATCTGGCTTTGGGTTCCCGTCTGGGTGCCTCCCAAAGATTGAATGAACGGTTCCAAAAAGACTCCAATTTCGTGGCGGAGAATTTGAGAAAATTAAAACAGTTGGAAAGGGACGTGACTTCTCTCAGCCAGGAAAAGACAGATTCGGAAACCGAAAGAACGGCCCTCAAAACCGCGGTGAAGACACTGGAAAAAGAAATTCAGGCCATGGGGAATTACCGGGCCAAGTATGAAGTCTCCCGCGAGAAAAATCTGGTCGCGGAGGAGAAAAACCGCAGATTAACGGAGGAGCTGAAGAGCATTCCGGGAAGGATCCGCGAAATCGCCCATGAAAACCGCTCTCTTCTGAAGGAAACGGCGGAAATGCACTATAACCTGGGGGTTTTCTTCGCGGAAAATAAGCGTTTTGAACGGGCCGTGGCCGAGTTCAAGCGGGCCATCGATTTGGACCCCAACGACCCCCGTTCCCATTATAACTTGGGTTATATTTATGCGGAGCGCCTCGAAGACCACAAAAAGGCGGAAGAACACTTCAGCCGGTTTTTAGGATTGTCCCCGGAGGATGAAAGCTCCGATTGGGTACGAAGTTACTTGATGTCCCGTAAGACGTTCGATGGAAAAGTGTTGAAATCATAATCCTGACATGGTAAGCATAACCCCGAGGTTACCAACCGGAGGCCTAAAATGCAGAAAGGCTTGATTCTTACCCTTCTTTTATCTTCTCTTTTACTCGCCCAAAGGGCGTATGCCGAGCCGTCGGAAGAGGCCAAGAGGGCGGAGATGAGAAAGAAAGTCGAAGCCAAAAAACTCGACTTGAACGGCACCCAGTGGGAAATTACCGTTAATCCCCAAGGGGGGACCAAAGGGAATTTAGCCGGAGGGGATACGCTGAAATTTCAGGACGGGAGATTTCTTTCAGAAAATTTTTCCAAATTGGGTTTTCAGGCCACCAATTATACGATCACCATTCCCGAGGTGGGCCCCGCTTTTTGGGAAACGATGCAAAGCGCCGAGAAAGGGCTCGTTACTTTCTGGCGGGGAGAATGGGACGGGGATACGATGTCGGGGGTGATCAGCCGGCAGCTTCCCGAAGGGAAAAATGAGGATTATTACTTCACGAGCTCTGCCAGGGTGAAGATTTTCCCCACCAGCGCTGAAGAGGAAGCCGAAAAGGAAAAAGACGCAGGCGAAACCTCCGTATCATCCGCCGCTTCCAGCACGCCGGCGACCACCGCGCTTGTGAGCGGCCCCAAAGCGGAGGATCTATTGGAGGCGGAATCAAAAGCCAAAACCCCGGCAGCACCAAAAGTAGAACCGAAAATGCGAACCAAAGCCAAACCGCCTAAAGCGACCCCAGCCAAAACCACCCCCGTACCCTCCCAAAAAGTGGCTTCGAATGGCGCAAAAACGGCTCCCAAAAAAGAAGGGGGCTTCCTCAATTACTGGCTTTCCAACCATAACACCAATCAGCAATAGCCTCCCGTTGGGCCTTACTTTCTCTCTTACGTAATCTCCTTACAGCATATATAATAGCCTTTCTATGAATCTGCCCGGTCCTCTTGAGACACTGGTTATCCTTGTTGTTATCCTGCTTCTTTTTGGAGCCAAGCGACTCCCCGAGATCGGTCGTGCATTGGGAGAAGGAATTCGCGAGTTCAAAAGAAGCCTGCAGGGTAACGAGTCGGATCAAGATAAAAAGAAAAAATCATAGGCGCCCGTAGCTCAGTTTGGATAGAGCAACAGCCTTCTAAGCTGTGGGTCGCGCGTTCGACTCGCGCCGGGCGCAAAATCCGAAGGGCGGCATCCGATGGGCAAGAAGAAAAAAATCCTCATTATCGAAGACGATGATTCGCAGGCCCAGGCCCTTGCTGCTTTCTTGGAAGCGAAAGATTACAAAGTGTTTCAAGCCTTCTCGGGCGAAACAGGGCTGGACCTGATTCAAACGGAACTCCCTGATCTGATTCTCTTAGACGTGTTTCTGCCGGGGGAGGACGGCCTCGCGATTTTGAAGCGGCTCAAGCGGCAGACCGATCCCAACACCGGCGAACCCTCGAAGACCCATCATATTCCGATCATCATTCTCACCGGCAAAGGCGATATGATGGAGGAGGTTTTTGAAATGGAGGAGGCCTTCGCTTTTTTTAAGAAACCTTACGAGCCCCAAACCCTTCTTTTAAGTATTCAGCGTGCTCTCGAGAGCAAAACCTAGAGTTTTTCTGAATTTTTTCCGCTCCGACGTCAAGCTTCGGGTCCGCAGCCACACCCTCCTGATCCCCGTTTCCATTCTATTCTGGGCCGCTTTTACGGCGGGTTCTCTCGCCGCCTTTCTCTACAAAGTGGATTTAAAACCGAAGGTCGACGAACATTTCTTTTTTTCAAGCGAAGATCCCCAGTTTCAGGAAGACAAAATGATTGCCCAGCTCTTTCCCCAGCCGCCCCAGGTCATTATCGCGGCCAAGGGGGATATCCGGACGGGGGAATATACGGCCAAAATTGAAAAACTTTCGGAAGCCCTTTCTTCGCTTCCGGAAGTCTTCGGCCTCCAATCTTTGACCCGGGGCCCTAAGAGTCTTGAAGACGCGCTTGAAAGCCCCCTTTGGAGCCGGGTTTTGATTGCAGAGGATGGCCAGGCCTCTCTTATCTTTGTCTTTATCAAAAATGTTCCCCTGGAGCCTCTGGTTCTCAAAATTGAAAAAATCACAGGCCGCTTTCACCAACCGGATTTTCAACTCATGATTTCCGGGGCCCCCTACATTGTTGAATTGATCCGCCGCAAGCTTTTCGACGATCTGAAAATTTTCACCGTGGTGGCCCTGCTCAGCTTTTCGCTGGCTCTCTTGGCGGTGTTTCATTCCTGGTGGATTATGGCGGGGACGATCGTGGCCTGTTTCAATGCCAGCGCGGTCACTCTCATTTTGGCCCGGCTCATGAATATCGAGATCGGATTTCTTACCGCCAATCTTTCGACCATTGTGTTTGTCTTGACCTTGTCTCACATTGTTTTTCTGACGGCGAGCTGGAGACAGCTCCTGACCGACCCCGTTAAGCGTCCGGAATCGCCGGCCTGGGAGGCCGCCCGCTCCACCCTCACCGCCGCGTTATGGAGTACTTTTACGGCCCTGCTGGGCTTTCTGACCCTTCTTTTTGTCCAGGCAAAATCACTCCGCCAGCTCGGAATTTCAGGCTCCCTCGGGACTTTAATTTCTTTTCTCGCGGCCTATGGGATTTACCCTTGGTTTCTTTCTTATCAGAAGGGCAACCCCCAAATTTTGAAAAGGGCAAAGATGAAAATGGCGAAATCCGCCTCGTTTTTCGCGAAGAAACAAGGAGGGATCGTCCTTCTGACGGGGTTTTTGTTCGTCCTGACTTTTTTTGGGCTGCGGAAACTCGATACGGACTCCAGCCTTTTTGATTATTTCAAAAAAGGGAGCATACTCCGGCAGGGATTGGAATATATCGACCGCAACGGGGGAAGCAATCCCTTAAGCCTTGTGATCATGCACCCCGACGTCGCTAAATTTAACAATCGGAAAGCCTACCGGAAATTATGGAGATTGCACCTCGCCCTGGAAAAGGACCCGGCGGTGGGGCACGTGGTTTCGCTCCCTACGATTTTAGGGGAGGCAAGGCGTTCTCCTTGGGTTGCTTTTATGAGTTTTGAGTGGCTCTTGAGTATCTTGGAAAGCCCGACCTTTGGCGAAGTGGCCCGCTATTTTATAACGGAAGACCGCACCAAAACTTTGTTTTTCCTTCGGATGAGGGAAATGAAACGCGAAACGGCGCGGCTTGAAGTGGTCAATCGCATTGAGAAAATTGTGGAATCGAGCGGTTTTGTACCGGTTCTCACCGGTGGGGTTTATGTGCTCCAGGGCAGGCTTTCCGAGCTGGTATCCTCAAGCCTTATCTCCGGATCGATCCTGATCAATCTGGTTTTTTTGATCATGGGCTGGATCATTTCCCGTTCACTCCGGGTGTCCTTTGCCATGCTTTTGGGTCTCTACTTTGTTCCGGTGGCGATGCTGGGTATCCTGGGACATTTGAAGGTCCCTCTGGATGTTATCTCGGCCCCCGCGGCGAACGTCGCGATCGGCATGGGGAGTGACTCTTTAATCCACATGATTATCATGGTCAGGGAATACAGCACTTCGATGGGGGATTGGGCTTCGTGGGCCAAAGTCCGCGCGCGGCTTTGGGAGCCCATTCTTTGGTCCAATATCATGGTGGGGGCCGGATTCAGCATTTTTGCTTTGTCCAATTTTCCCCCCACCCAGCGGTTTGGGTTCTCCGTGGTCTTAGGGATGATTTTATCGCCCCTTGCCGCCTTGTTTATTTTTCCCTGGTTTGCGACTTTCTCCGGATTGCCAAGGAAAAATGGGGTGAGGCCATAGACCCCTATCGAACCGCGTGCGTCTCTCTCGACAGCGAGCTCACCGCCATGCTTTTAAGAGACTTGTTGAAGAAAACACCATCTACGTACGCGGTTTGCCTGAGATAGTGCCGATACGCTTTTTAGAGCTAGACGGCGCTTTTTACGGCAATAGCAACGTCGCAAACCAGCCTTCCGAACGTATCCCTTGCGCGAATCGTTAATCTTACGTGCTTACCCAAAAGATAATTCTCAAGATGATTCCTTGCCCTAAGGCCGGGAATGCTTGGAATTTCAGGGGCATCGATACCGGCGATTCTAATGCGCTCGCGGTTGCCGTAAGAAACGCCGTTTCTTCGATCATAATGGGTAATATCCACCTCGAAGGTGTCCCCATCGATGATCCTTACCACATCTCCCCAAATAACATCGTTCATTTTCACGTCTCCAATTTCTCGAAGTTTGGAGAATCCTGTCCTTAAGCCGTGTTGTCCCCGGATTCTCAAATGAGGCAAGCGGCGAAAGGCATTATAGAACAAAAAATAGAACGTATCAATTAGTTCTTGAAATTGCCGATAGTCTTGGTAGAATGGGGCGTCATATGAAGACATTAAGTCCACAACAGAAAAAGCTTCTCGATCTTCTTGCCCGCACCGTCGACGATCCTCTTACCATTCGAGAGATTCAAGAAAAAATGGGTTTTTCCTCTACCAGCGTGGCGGTTCATCATATTCGCCACCTTGAGAAGAAAGGATACCTGCGAAGGGATCGGTATAACCCTCGAAATTATGAGATCGTATCCGGTGGACCGGAGAAACCTATTGTTTATTTGAATCTTTTTGGATTGGCACAATGCGGGCCCGGCGGTTCAATCCTGGACGGCAATCCGGCTGACCGAATACCGGTATCTACCCGCTTGCTGAATTTTTCGTCGCGTGATGCCTTTATGGTTAAAGCAAAAGGCGATTCAATGGAACCGCGAATTTTTGAAGGGGACTATGTCATCGCAAAAAAAATGCGTACGGTGCCGTCGGAAACTTTGGTTGTTTGCGTGAATGATGAAGAAGCAATGATTAAAAAATACCATCGTAAAGCCGGTCAAATTTTTCTAACTTCCCTTAACGCTAAATATGCGCCCATCCTTGCCTCGGATGATTTTAGAATCGAGGGTGAAGTAAGAAGTGTTATTTCGAGTAAACTGCGATAGGATATTGCCAAAATCCGGGTTGCGGGCGATTTTATCGTCCTGCGGAAAAATCGGATAAACCTGCAAAAGCAGGAGTTATTGCCGAGCGTTTCGTTCGGCAGACACGATTTGCCCTCAACATGAGGAGGGTAAATCAATGACCGAGCAAGAAAATTTTAATGAAAGAGAATCGTTCCTGGAAATCGAAAGGTCGGGAGATTTGAGCACAAATAGAAAAAACGGCAACGGCCGCAGCAAAACATCGCTTCGATATAGAATACCCCCTTCCCCATTTCCCAAAAACGGAGGCAAAATTGCCGAAGACGATCATTTCATAACGGAGGAATGGGTCTATACTCAAAGAATTCAGGGGCAGCTTGCCGAAATAGGCAAATCGTTTCGCTTGATCGATCTTTTTGCAGGGGCCGGAGGACTCACGCTCGGTTTTACCGAGCTATTGGGACATACTTTTAAGCCGGTATGGGCGAACGATTTCAACGATTGGGCTGCCGCAACATACAAACGGAATTTTGGGACGCATTGCATTGTAGGCGATATAAACGATATCTTGCAGGACCCGAACATCCGTATCCCTAAAGCGGATGTGGTTATAGGCGGTCCTCCTTGCCAGGGATTCAGTCTGCTGAATAAAAAGCGTCGGGACGATCCGCGTAAGCAATTGTGGCGGCCGTACTTGGAAATCGTCAAGCGTTCGAAGGCCGAAATTTTCCTCATCGAAAACGTTCCTCAATTGCTTGGTTCGCTGGAACATCGACAAATTTTGGAAATCGGGGAGAGTTTGGGGTTCAAAATTGCATCGACAAAATTATGTGCAGCCGATTACGGAGTGCCTCAAACAAGATGGAGGGCTTTCATTTTGGGTTGCCGGTTTGCCGATCCGAGAACCGTTTTCCCTCCGAAGAAAACCCATTTCAACCCCTCTCGGAAATTTCAACATTCGTTTGAAGAATATATCTCTTCCCCAAAATCCTGGACGACCGTGCGGGACGTTATCGCAGATTTGCCCGCTCCTCGCGGTGTCGAAATTACGGATTTGTCGCCTCCGTTGGATTTGCATTTCGGGAGGACGCCGACCGCGGTCAGCATGAAACGTTATAAAGCGATTCCGAAAGAGGGGATGAATCGATTCGACTTGCAGCGCCGAGCGCCGGAATTGACGCCCGCCTGCTGGATCAGAAAAACCTCAGGGGGCACCGATCTTTTCGGACGACTTTGGTGGGACAAGCCCGCTTTCACCATCCGAACGGAATTCTTTAAACCGGAAAAAGGAAGGTATCTGCATCCCCGTGAGCATCGCCCCATTACTCACAGGGAGGCGGCTCGTTTGCAGTCGTTTCCCGACTCATTTCGATTTTGGGGGAGCAAAATAGAGATAGCAAAGCAAATAGGAAACGCGGTTCCGCCCTCCCTGGCGGCACGTCTTGCCGACGCGGTCTATGCGCTTTTGCTGATGAAAACGTATTCAAATGGACAGATTTACGCCGGAAAAGCGAAGACGCATAATGGCGTCTGTTCGGTCGCATGATACCGAACCGGAAAAGCCCGTTCGCAGTATGTTGCATCGGATGGGCTTTCGCTTTCGTTTGCACGTTTCCCGACTTCCAGGCAAACCGGATATAGCCTTAACCCGTCATAAAAAGGCGGTTTTTGTCCACGGGTGCTTCTGGCACGGTCATAAAAATTGCTCGCGGGCCGCGCGGCCAGCGACCAATACCGCTTTCTGGAACAAGAAAATCGACGGCAATATGAAACGGGATGCTCGCGTAAAAGGGCAACTGAGGACTTTGGGATGGAAGATTTGCACTGTCTGGCAATGCCAGATCCGCAGGAGAGACGGCTTACAAAGGAAATTAAAGGCATTCATGTCCAAAGCCTAAAGGGGAACGCATGGGAGCAAGAGACAGGATTCGGGATTTTTTTGAGAAAAATGTCGGCAAGAAGGTGACGACAAAACAGATCCGCCGGATAGCCAAGATAAGCGAGTATGCAAGACGTATCCGGGAGCTGCGGGATGAAGAAGGTATGCAAATCAGATCGCACATTGACCGGCATGATTTGAAACCGGGACAATATGTTCTGGAAACCCTCCAGCGTCTTCCCGTTGTCGACCGCAAAATTTCTCCCCAGTTGAGAACCGAAATTTTGGAACGCAACGGATATACATGTCAGCTTTGCGGGGCGGGCCCGGGCGATGCCGACCCTTTTAATCCGAATCGGAAAGTCAGATTGCATATCGATCACATCATTCCTATAAGCCAAGGAGGCACGGACAAAAAAGAGAACTTACGGGTGCTTTGCTCGACGTGCAATCAGGGGCGAGCCAATATTCAGCAGCCTTCGGAATCGGCCCGAAATATCGTTGCGAGAATACGAAAACTTTCCCGTTCCGTCCAACGGGAGATATTCGACATTTTAAAGCGGTCTTTGGAAAAATAGGATACCGTACCTTCTGGAGGCTTATTTTATGGAGATGTTGACTTTTCTAAATGCAAATTCGAGCGCATTGCAGGCGATATCGACGATCGTCTTGGTATTTGTAACGATTATTTATGTCCGTTCGACGAACCGCATCGCTAAAGAGGCGAGCGAGCAAAACCGCCCTTATGTATTTCTCGATTTCGACCTAAACGACGGCTCCCTTGATTTGGCCATAACCAATTCGGGCAACAGGGTTGCCGGTAATGTAGGGTTCAAAATAATGACCGATATCGTCCGCAAAGACGGATCCAAACTTTCCGAAACGCCGGTGCTGAAAAACGGCGTCGCCCATTTCCCTCCGGGACGGACCTTTTTGTATGCCTTCGATTATGCCCGGTTATTTTTTGACGGCAAGAACAACAATGGTATGAACTTGGTTTACGAAGTCTCTTACAAACATGCGGGGAGAAAATTCAAGGAAAAGTTCGAATTTGATCTCTCTGTCTATAAAGATATTTTGTTCAGGTCGTTCAAAGATACCGGGAGTGTTTTGGAAGAGGGCCTAAGGGACATTTCGCAAAATATGCAGACAAATCCCCATGATCGGATGTTGTCTCATTTCAAAGCCATGACGGAAGAACCGTGTCCTTTCTGCAAGGAAAGAATCAAAAAAGGTGCGTTGAAATGCCGATTCTGCGGAGAATGGCTGAGAGAGAAAGCTAATGCGTGATTCCGCAAGACGAATGCCGAGCGCATAATGAGCTCTATTTTTGATCAAAGAAATATTGAGGAAATAAACCGCGAATTCGATCTCCTTCAGCACAGATATTCGAAACTCCTTATCAAATTTGCACAACTATCAACCGCATTAAAAGAGGCGAAAGCAAAGGAATACCTTCTGCATGGTGCTGCCCGTCGGATTAGAGTTTTGCAACGGTGCATCGAAAACATCTTTCATATCTTCCCATTGGAAAGGGAATCTCTATTGAATCGAGATGAATTGAATGATGTCATGATTAATCTGCATGCATTTTTTGTCAATATCTTCGGTATTCTGGACAATTTCGCGTGGGTGTGGGTTTATGAAAAAAAGTTATCGGAGGAAATCAGGAAAGAGAAAGTGGGATTGTTCAAGCCCAAGGTAAAAAGCCGGTTTCCAAAAGAATTTCGTGAATATTTAGATTCCGATCAGATCCAGCGCTGGCATTCTGAATATTTAAAGAATTATCGCGATGCCTTATCGCACCGCATTCCGCTTTATGTGCCGCCTAAGACGCTTAATTCGGCTCAAAAAATGGAAGTCGAAGACATCGAGCAGAAAATAGCTGTTTCTTGTAAATCAGGTGATTGGAAGAAAGCGTCTACGTTAACTGACGGCGAGGAGCAGATCGGAGGAATTTGCCCTTTTTTTATTCATTCTTTTACCGAAACGGAGCAAAAATACGTTGCCTTTCACGTGCAGCTTATCGCTGATTTTAAAACGATAGAGGAAATAACAGAGAAATATTTGAATAGTTGTTTTACTGCTTGGAGACCAGGGCTTACCCTATGAATTACAGGGGGGTAATACACAGGGTCAGGGGGGCGCCCGAAGGAAAGAACTGGCCCGATATTTAAAGGCGGCTGGAGTGACGGTGGTCGGGTCACTTTGACGAGCTTGCGAAACTCATCGGTTCGAAAGAAAAGAAATGGGGTGAGCGACGGGAATTGAACCCGCAACCCCCAGATCCACAATCTGGTGCTCTGACCAGGTTGAGCTACGCTCACCATAAGGAAAAGTAAGGCGTCCGATTATAGGCCAGGCGGTCACTTTTTTCTATTGGCAATTATCAGAAACCGGGTATATCATTATATTAAAGTTAACAAGCGGCCTTAATAATTCCTAGTTTTTCAAATTTCCAAACAACACGTTTCAACGACGAGGGGCGAAAACTCTCTTGAGAAAAGGCCGCGCAGTAAAAAGAGTTTCCCGAGCCAAGGCAAAAGTTTCGCCGAAGAAGAAAGCGAAACGCCCCGAAGTTTTTCGCGCCGCGCCCCCGGTCTATGTCGAGAGAAGTGTTTCCTCTTCTTTCTCCGAAACTCTTCCTTCCGACCTTCCGTTTTCCTACGGCGAAACCAAACTCGCTCTATTAGTGCGCGACCCCTATTGGGCCTACAGCTATTGGGATTTTTCGGGAGAGACCTGGAACTGGGCCCAGGCAAAGTTAGCCGGGGACCCTTCCCTGAAGCCCTTCATCCGGGTCCACGATCTGGACGCGAAACGCTCCTATAGTCTGATTGTTTCTATGGAAGCCAAAAATTGGTACCTTCATCTCGGGACTCCCGACCATCGTTATTTTACGGAACTCGGAATCGGGGACGGCAATTCCCGTTTTTATCTCATCGCACGGTCCAATGAAGTCCGAACCCCCCGGGATTCGCCTTCCCACGTGATCGACCCCGAATGGAACGACAGAGACTTCGACGAAATTTATCGTCTCTCGGGAGGGGGGCAGCCGGGACTCAGTTCGCCGGGGTCTTTATTTTTTCCCCGGCATTCCTCCTAAGTTTTGTTTTCCTCAATTCTCGCCTAACGCCGTATGAAAAAAGGTTATCTTTTGCTCGCTCTGCATGCCCACCTGCCCTTCGTCCGCCATCCCGAATACAACGATTTCCTGGAAGAGCGCTGGCTTTTCGAAGCCATTACGGAAACCTACATCCCCCTGATCGATCTCTTTGACCGTTTGACCCAAGAGGGGATTCCCTTCCGTATCACCATGTCGGTCACGCCGACTCTTGCGACGATGCTGGGAGACTCCCTGCTTCAAGAGCGGTATGTGAGGCATCTCGTCAAACTCATCGAACTGGCGGAGAAAGAAATAGAACGCACCCGGTTCAGCGATCAACGGTTTCACCCCCTTGCCGGGATGTACCATCAGCATTTTCTTCACGCCGCCGAAGTTTTTCAGAACCGCTACGGCCGGAACCTCCTCCGGGCTTTCCGTAAATTTCAGGACGCGGGATCCCTTGAGATTATCACTTGCGGGGCCACGCACGGCTTCCTTCCGCTGATGGACATCGCCCCTCATTCGGTCCGCGCTCAAATCAAGACGGCTTGCGACCATTATGAATCGGTTTTCGGCCGGAGGCCCCGCGGGATTTGGCTTCCGGAATGCGGTTATTTCCCGGGCCATGACAACATCCTGAAAGAGAACGGGATTCAATATCTCTTTGTGGACAGCCACGGCATCCTGCACGGAAGCCCGCGCCCCAAATACGGGGTTTTTGCCCCAGTTTATTCTCCGGCCGGCGTGGCGGCCTTTGGCCGGGACGTGGAAAGTTCCAAACAGGTCTGGAGCGCCGAGGAGGGCTATCCGGGGGATTATTGGTACCGCGAATTTTACCGGGACATCGGCTATGACCTGGATTACGAATACATCCGGCCTTACATCCATCCGGACGGCCTCCGGATCAATACCGGAATCAAGTATTACCGGATCACCGGCAGAACGGACAACAAGGAACCTTACGAACCGGAGCGGGCCCGGGCGAGGACCGAGGAGCATGCCGGCAATTTTATGTTCAACCGCGAAAAGCAGGCCGAATTCCTGTTTCACCGCCTCGGCCGCAAACCCGTCATTGTTGCCCCTTATGACGCCGAACTTTACGGCCACTGGTGGTACGAAGGCCCCCAGTTTCTGGAATTTTTGATCCGTAAAATCGCGGTCCATTCGGAAGCCCTCGAACTCATCACGGCCCCGGAATATCTGGCGAGAGAGCCGAAAATCCAGACGATCACGCCCTCCTATTCCAGCTGGGGCTGGAAGGGTTATGCCGAGGTTTGGCTTGAAGGGTCCAATGATTGGATTTACCGCCATCTCCACAAAGCCTCCGAGAGGATGCATGAAATGGCAAAGAGACATCATGAGACAAACGGGCTCATGCCGCGGGCCCTCAATCAAATGGCGCGGGAGCTCCTTCTGGCCGAATCAAGCGACTGGGCCTTTATGATGAAAACGGGGACCACCTCCGCCTACGCCGTCCAGCGGACGAGGGACCATTTGATCAATTTCATACGGCTTTACGAGTCGGTCCAGAGGGGACAAATCGACGAAGGCCTGCTGGGCCAGCTGGAGAGCAAAAACTGCATCTTTCCCAATATCGATTATAGGGTCTATGCATAAGACGGATAAAGAGTTACAATAATCCCCGTTTTAAAGGAAAGGGGGGGTTCTGCCGATAACTTCTTTTGCGAACACATCTTCCACGTTACCTATGAAAAAATTCATTGCCGCCAGTCTGGCTTTCTTATTTGTGACCGGGGGGATTTTGCCCAGCGAAAGAGGCGGGGCTTCCGACGCCCAGGGTTATACGGGGGGCCTTCCGATCACCGCACCTTCCGCTTTATTAATTGACGGGGCCACGGGAAAAATTATTTACGCCAAAAATCCGCATGCCCGAAGGCCCCCTGCGAGCACCACCAAAATTATGACGGCGCTTGTGGTCCTGGAAAAAAGTTCCCTGGAGGATATTGTCCGTATTCCCAAGTGGGTGAATTCGATCGAGCCGTCGAAGGTCTACCTCCGCCCCGGCGAGCAGTACCGGATCCGCGATCTGGTCCACGCCACCCTCATCAGTTCGGCCAATGACGCTTCGGAAGTTTTAGCGGTTGCGACGGCCGGGTCCCAGGCCCAATTTGCGGAGTGGATGAATGAAAGGGCGCGGCGGATCGGCTGCCACAATACGAATTTTGTGAATGCAAGCGGCCTTCCCGCCAAGTGGCAATATTCTTCTTCCTATGATCTCGCAATGATCATGAAAGAGGCGAGGAGAAGCCCCTTCATCGTCGAGTCTTTAAGTACCAAATACATAAAAATCCGGAGCCTGGCGGGGCGTCAGATTTTCCTTAAGAACCACAATCGATTTCTCTGGAAGACCCAACGGGCCGTCATCGGAAAAACCGGCTGGACCAGAAGGGGGCGGCACTGCTTTGTGGGGAGAATCAACGGAATGGGCCGGGAAATTTTGGTTTCCATGCTGGGAAGCCACCGCCTCTGGGTGGACTTGAAAATTCTCCTCGACTATCAATCCGGGGTGGCGCTTTACAAAATTAAGAAGAACAAAAAGAAATGGTCTGCGACCGAGACCCAGGGCATTCAAAATGCCCTCAAGCGTGCCGGATACAATCCGGGCAAGGCGGACGGAAAGTTTGGACCCAAAACCATGCGGGCCGTGGAACTCTTTCAAAAGGAACGCGGACTTTATACGACGGGGTTTGTGGACCTGTCCACTTGTAACAAACTGACTCGCTACGGCCTTTCAAAAAGTACCTGCCGCTAATTTCCTCTTTTAAGTTGATAAAGAAACCGCATCCCCTATAATAAGGCCTATGTTTCCCAGAAAATCGGCCTTTTTTGTCCTTCTCACCCTCTTCTGTTTGCCTTTCCTTTCTCTGGCGGAGGAAGCGCCTGCTCTTCCGCCTGCGGCGGCTCCAGCGGCTGAAACTGCAAAGGCCCCCGAACCCCCTCCTTCCAAAGTGATCGTTGAAGATTTTGAGGATGGCGACCTGAAAAATCTCCTCGACGGGGACAGCGGCGCCTGGAATCTCAATCCGGATGATGAGGGAAGCGAATGCCTGCCGCAAGTGGTGGAACTGCCCGGGCCCGCAGGCTCCACCCGTTTTCTCAAGCTGACCTATGACGTGGACTCCCTCCTTTCTTCGCAGAACGGCTATTGGACCAAACTGAAGAATTTCGACGCTTCCTCCTTTGATCATCTGGAATTTGAGGTGAAGGGGGACGCGGAGGCGGGTTTCACCGAAACCTTCAAAATTGAACTCAAAAAATATAAAGACGTGGGACGGGTTGAAAAAATCAAAGGCAGTTCTTTGATCCGGGTCACGGGGGAATGGCAGACCATCAGCATTCCCCTCAACCGACTGACCGGAGTTTTTGATTTTTCGAATCCGGAAGTTTGGAAGACCCCCCTGATGGCCTTTAGGGACTTGGACGAATTCGTCGTCGTTTTCCAGGACCGCCAAGTCACGAAAAAAAGCGGAGTCATTTATCTGGATAATATTCGTTTTGTCCGCACCGGAGATCCCGGGCCCACCCCCGTTGATTTTCCGCCGCGAAAGAAGGAAAAAACTCCGGTGAAACTTGAGGGACTTGAGTTTGCCAAGTTTTTGATCGACCGCTTGGAGGGGTTTCCGGTCGACACGGTGGTGAAGAAAGAATTTCCCGAAGACGACCGCGAATTCCTCAAAGAAGTGGCCCGCGATACTTGGAGATATTTCGACGAGATTGCGGATTCGGAACACGGACTCGTTTTAGACACCATCCAATTGGGCAAGGAATCTCCCATCGACGAAACCACCTGGATCGGCGATTACACCAACATCACCAATGTGGGCCTTTATTTTATGGCCTTGGTTTCGGCCTATGACTTGGGTTTTATCACCAAGGAGGACGCGGTCAGCCGGGCCCAGAAAACCTTGGACACCTTGGGCAAGTTGGAAATCCATGCGACCGGTTTTCCGTACAACTATTACGACACTACCACCCTTGAGCGCACCAGTTATTTTGTTTCGTTAGTGGACAGCGGCTGGCTTGCCATCGGCCTTTACGTCGCCAAAAATGCCTTTCCCGAAGCCCTGGGAACTCAAATCGACGCCCAGCTCGCCAAATGGGATTTTTCTTTTTTCTACGACCCCATCGAGCGGCAGATGTGGCACGGCTATTATGATCATCTTCAGGTCTATTCGGATTACCATTACGGCCCCCTTTATTCCGAGCCCCGCGCCATCAGTTATATGGCGATTGCGCGCAAGCAAGCCCCGATCGAACACTGGTTCCTGGGACTGGTCCGGACCTTTCCCGAAACCTATACTTGGCAGGAGCAGGAGCCCAAGAACCAGGTGAATCGCACCGTTCTCGATTTCACTTATCCGGGCGGCCACTATGAATGGAAAGATTTAAAGTATGTGCCGAGCTGGGGAGGGTCCGCTTTTGAGGCCCTGATGCCGGCCTTGGTATTAAATGAAAAAGACCTCGCCCCCAAGGGATTGGGCTTGAATGACGATCGCCACACGCAGGGGCAAATCCGCTATGCTCTGGAAGAATTGGGCTATCCAGTCTGGGGGATGTCGCCTTCCTCCGTTCCCGAAGGGGGATATTCCGAATACGGGGCCAAACCCTTCGGCTCCAAGGGCTATAAGGACGGAGTCGTCACTCCGCATGCGAGTGCTTTGGCGCTTGACTTTGCCCCCCGTGAGGTGGTTCAGAATCTCCGCAAACTGATCGAACTTTATGATATCTATGGAGAATACGGTTTTTACGACGCGGTCAACGTCAAAACAGGACTCGTGGCGCGCAAATACCTGGCCCTCGATCAGGGGATGATTTTGGCGGCCATTAACAATTATTTGAACGACGGGGCGATCCGGAGGCGTTTTCACGCCGAACCGATCATGAAAGAGACGGAAGTGATCCTGTCGAGCGAAGACCTCGGGATCACAGAAGCTGCCGAGCCTCCTCCTGCTGAAGCACCGGCAGCAGCGTCTGTGGAAGGATCCGCCTCTCCGGCTGAACCGGCTGTTGCAAGCGTTCCGGCCGGCACGGTTCAATGAAGAATGACTCAAGGCGTTCTTTCCTCCCTCACCAACGGAATTTATACTTTCCCCGAATTTGCTCCCCACGCCCTGGCGGCTTTCTCAAGCCGGGAGTTTGAGGCTTCCCGCGACCTTCTGCTTTTCTTAGGGACTTTCCAGGCCGATGTCCAGGGCTATGCCACGGCGAAACAGGTCCACGGAGACAAAATTGTTTTGGCCTCCCGGCCGATCGAGGAGGAACAAATCGAAGCGGACGGCCTGGTGACCGACAAAAGAAACTTGGCCCTCGTGATCCGGACGGCGGATTGCGTCCCGGTTTTTTTCTTGGGCTCCAAGGTCCCGGTGGCGGGGCTGGCCCACGCGGGCTGGCGCGGTACCGAAAAAGGGATCGTGGCCCGCATGATCGAGGTTCTTTACCGGTATTATGACGTTCTCCCCGGCTCGCTCCGGGTGGCTTTGGGGCCCGCCATCCGCGAATCCTGTTATGAAGTGGGGGAGGAATTCACCGATTATTTTCCCGGCTTCGTCAGGAAAAGAGACTCGAAATATCATTGTGATTTGATCGGCGTGATTAAGAAGCAGCTGACCGGCATGGGCGTTCCCGAATCTTCGATCACCGACTCCGGTCTTTGTACGGTCTGCTCGGACCAATTTTATTCGGCCCGGCGCGAAGGGCCCGACGCGGGCCGCTTCCTTTCCGCCGTTATGCTAAAATGACTTTTGTGTCATTGCGAGCCCTGGAGGGGCGAAGCAATCCCGTCACTTAGATTGCTTCGTCGGCCTTCGGCCTCCTCGCAATGACTTGGAGGTTTTCTGATGATTCAAGCCACGCAAATCCGCAAAGGGATGACCCTCCTGATCCAGAATGAGATTTATATCGTGCTGGAGCAGCGTCATTACACGCCGGGCAATAAACGGGGTTTTGTCCAGACCAGCATGCGGAATCTCAAGACGGGAAAAATCGTCCAAAACAAGTTTGCTTCCGAAGACCGGGTGGAGCCGGCTGTGCTGGAGCCCCGACCCGTCCAATACCTTTACCATGACACGGCGGGGTTTCACTTTATGGATCTTCAGGATTACCACAACTTTCCTTTGGGGGAGGAACTCGTGGGAGACGGGAAAAATTATCTGAAGGAGACTATGGAACTCGAGGTCCTTTTCCATGAAGGAAAGCCTGTCGAACTTCAGCTTCCTAAAACGGTGGCCCTGAAAGTGACCGAGTCTCCGCCCTGGGTGAAGGGGGATTCGGTGACGAGCAGCATGAAACCGGCGGTTTGCGAAACGGGGCTCAAGATTCAGGTCCCGATTTTTATCCAGGAAGGCACCGAAATCTTAGTCAATACCGAGACCGGCGAATACATCAGCCGCGCCTAGTTGACCTCTCTTCGGGCGGTTAGCTCAGCGGTTAGAGCGCTGCGCTCACATCGCAGAGGTCAGAGGTTCAAATCCTCTACCGCCCAGATTTCTTCGAATTTTGTGCCGGGAACAGGACTTGAACCTGCACAGCCTTTCGGCCACTAGACCCTGAATCTAGCGCGTCTGCCAATTCCGCCATCCCGGCCCGAAAGAAGGACTCTATTATATTTGAACTTTCTTTTCTTGGGTACCAAGAATGGCGAGGGCGAGGTAGAGGGTGGTGATGACGAGGGCCGTCAGGAAAGTGAGGGGGAGTTTGAGCCCCGAAAAAGTCCAAGCGGCCATTTGAAGGATACAGACGGGGGAGAGGGCAAAAAAAGTCAGGTTGAGAATAGAACCGTAAGAAAGTTTGTCCTTGCGGAACTTATTCAGAATTAATCCGATCAGGCTGTAGAATAATCCCGCCAGTAATTTCCAGAGGTACACAAGGAAGAGAATTGCGGCGACAAAGACAACGGCAATCCAGGGCCGGATCCGATGCCAAAATCCCAGGACTTTATCGCCCGTGATTTGCACATCCCGCCAGCGGGTTTGGGCGTCGATCCGGGGAACCAGAGTTTGGACGCGGTATTCCCCCCTGCTGGGATTGAAGAAGGCTATGCTTTCGCGGGTTAAAATGACGTAAGCCTCCTGTTTTTGGTTAAGATTGGGGGCGTCGTTCAGAGGATCCAGGTAAATGACGGGTCCCCACCGGGGATGGGAAAGAAGCTGCGGCTGGGCGAGCTCCATTTGCATTCCCTGCCGGGTGAGGGTCATTGGGGGCAAGCTCTGGCTGAGCCAGCCCATGAATTCATCCACGATCGGCAGAGATTGCATGCGGAACATGATGATTCCCCACACGGAGAAGAGGAGGGCCCAGTAGCCGATATAAAGGAATCCCAAGGACTTCGGAAGGGCGGGAAGCCTCCGGTAAAATCGCAAACTAAAAAGAGTTAAAAAAGGAGCCAGGAAAAATTGAAGCATCTTGTCCCCTTTATCGGCCAAAGTGCTATAATCGTTTAGCAAAGAATGACCCCGATCGCCACCAATCGCCAGGCGCGCCACAAATACGAGCTCTTTGAAAAATACGAGGCGGGGATCGTCCTGAAAGGTTCTGAAGTCAAATCGATCCGGGAGAGCCGGGTGCAGTTAAAGGACAGCTATGTCCGGATCGTGGGGAATGAGGTTTTTCTTTTGAATTGCCACATCAGTCCTTACTCCCACATTCAGGACATCCGTCTGGCGGATCCCACGCGGATGAGAAAACTTCTCTTAAAACGGGGTGAAATTGACCGCTTAAAAGGTCAAATTCAAAAGAAAGGTTATACGGCAGTTGCGCTTTCACTCTATTTCAAAAAAGGTTTAGCCAAAGTGGAGGTCGCCGTGGCCAAAGGAAAGAAAGAATTCGACAAAAGGGAGACCCTCCGGCGCCGTATGGCCGAACGGGAGGCTTCCCGAGCCATTAAGCGCAGAAAGGCATAAAAAGTAGTATAATATTGTCGGGGCTGATTAGTTTCGACAGGGAAAGATCTTAGACAAAGGTGCATGCCGAGGTGGTGAAGAGGCCTCGTTAAACACTTCACACAATGATAAAGGCTGATAGACTCAGCTGGGCCAATCGGTCCTTTGGACCGGTTGTGCTCCCTCTCGCGGTCTAAAGTACCGCGACATCTCTCGGGGCTTCGGCCCGTGAGTCCCTTGGGGTGACAATTGACGGGCTGGGTTCGGGTTTAAGCTTTCGGGACCCGGGCTGAGACGTCAGAAAGCTCGTCCCGCCCCATCCTCCCTGTGGGAGTGGGCGGGATTAGATGAAATCGCAGGGTAAGCATGGAGTGCCTTGTCAGAGAGGTTCTCTGGACGGGGGTGCAAGTCCCCCCAGCTCCACGGACTCATATACAATCATAGAATGCGACGCTACAATACCGGCCGGCCCGATTTAGATCAGCTGATTTCCGAATTGATCGAGAAAGCCGGCGGATCCCCCGAGAAAGAACTTCTCGAAGAAATGATCACCACGGTCCTTCGGGTCCGTGACGAAAAGGTCGATCGGGGTGATTTAAAAATCATCAATACCGCCGTAAAAGAACTCCGTTATGCCTTCAAGGTTTTTTCCCCCTACCGCCAGATCCGGAAAGTCGCCATTTTTGGTTCCGCAAGAACTCCCAAGAAGGATCCTCTTTATCATCAGACACGGGAATTCTGCCACGGGATTGTTAAGCGGGGCTGGATGGTGATTACCGGAGGAGCCACCGGCGTGATGAACGCCGGCAATGAGGGAGCCGGGAGGGAAAAAAGTTTTGGAATGAATATCCGTCTCCCCTTTGAACAGGAAGCCAATCCCATCATTGCGGAAGACCCCAAACTCATTAATTTCAAATATTTTTTTACAAGAAAGTTGATGTTTCTCAAAGAATCCGATGCGACCGTCCTTTTTCCCGGCGGCTTCGGGACCCATGACGAAGGTTTTGAAACGTTGACCCTGGTTCAAACCGGAAAAACCGAGCCCCGTCCGATTGTCTGCGTTGACCCCCCGGGGAGTTACTATTGGGCCGAATGGCGGCATTTTATCGAAGAATGTCTTTTGAGAGAAAAAATGATCAGTCCGGAAGACGTGCAATTAATCACTTTTACCCATGATATCCATGAGGCCATCGAAGTCATTGTGAAATTTTACCGGAATTTTCACTCTCTCCGGTTTGTGGGGGAGAAGCTTGTGATCCGGACCCATAAGGCGCTTGCGCCCAAGGCGGTGGAGCGGCTCAACCGTGAATTTAAAGGGATTCTCCAAAGAGGGGGTAAGATCAAACGCCTGGCCAAGCCGCTTCCCGAAGAAGACAATGAGCCCGATACGCACCGTCTTCACCGCCTGATGCTCGATTTCAACCGGTGCGATTTTTCACGGCTGAAACTATTGATCGACCGGATCAATGAATGAGGGTTGGTATCCTTCGCAAGTTTTGGTATGATTTGACCTGTTTTCAGGGCGATTAGCTCAGCTGGTTAGAGCACTTCCCTTACAAGGAAGGGGTCTGAGGTTCGAGTCCTCAATCGCCCATGAAGCTCATTTCGGGGGCGCGTAGCTCAATCTGGTTAGAGTATCGGACTGTCGATCCGAGGGTTGCGGGTTCAAGTCCCGTCGCGCCCGCCAGTTAACGGTCACGGCACAAGAATTCGGGCAGTTTAACCACATAGGAGCTTCCCCCTATGGAACCGAAACGCAGCATTCTGATCGTCGATGACGAACAGCCGACGGTCGATTCCCTCCAGTTGATCCTCCAAAATGAGTTTTCCTTCCTGGTCGCCGGCAAAGGGGAAGAGGCCCTGGAGTTGGTCAAATCCGAACCCGTGGATCTGGTTTTCTTGGACATTGCCCTTCCCGGAATTGACGGCTTTGAAGTTTTGAAGGAGATCAAAAAATATGACTCCTCGATTGAAGTGGTGATGTTGACGGCCGACGACAAAGCCAAAACCGCCCTGCGGGCCCTGGAATCTGGAGCCTTTCACTACATCACCAAACCTTACAACAAAGACGACATCCTCCTCGTGACCCGCAGGGTTTTTGAGAAGAAGAACATGGCGGAGGAAATTGTATCCCTCCGGGACGAAGTCGAGGAGCGGGATTCCTTTCACAACATCATTGGTCAGGACCCCAAAATGAGAGAGCTCTACAAACTTGTGACCAAGATTGCCCTGACGGACAGCACGGTGCTTCTCACGGGAGAGAGCGGAACGGGGAAGGAGCTGGTCGCCAAGGCGGTTCACTTTCAATCTTCCAGAAAAGACAAGCATTTTAAAGCCATCAATTGCGGGTCCATTCCGGAAACCCTCCTGGAAAGCGAGCTCTTTGGGCATGAGAAGGGTTCTTATACGGGGGCATTGGAGAGGAAGATCGGCAAATTTGAGATGGCGAGTGGCGGGACGATTTTCCTTGACGAAATTTCGGCGATGAAAGAGACGATGCAGGTGAAGCTTCTCCGCGTGCTTCAGGAGCGTGAGATCGAACGGGTGGGCGGCATGAAGACCATCCCGATCGATGTGCGCGTGATCGCGGCTTCCAACTCCAACCTTCAAAGGTTGGTAGAAAAGGACCAATTCCGGCAGGACCTTTACTATCGATTGAACGTCATCCATATTCACCTGCCTCCGCTGCGGGACAGGAAAGGGGACATCATCCTTTTGGCGGAACATTTCCTGAAGTTCTTTGCAAGAAGATTCAACAAATCCATCAAAGGATTTTCCCAGGATGCCAGGGTCACGATGGAAAATTACCCCTGGCTGGGCAATGTCCGGGAGCTCCGCAATGTGATGGAGCGGGCCGTAGTTTTGGGTGAGGAGGAATGGATCACCCTGTCCCATCTGCCGCTCGACCTCGCCATCCCCCCCGAGGATTTAAATCAGATTAAAGAGTCCTTTTCCCTCAAGGCGGCTGTGGACCAATATGAGAAAAAATTGATTTTGAACGTTCTGGAACGCGCAGGATGGAATCAAACCAAGGCGGCCGAGCTTTTGGGGATTCATCGAAATACCTTGATCGCGAAAATGGACTCTTTCGAAATCAACGTTCGTCAGCTCAAGGGGGATAAAGAAAGCCGGGTTTACAGTTGATACGAAGGCTTTTTCTGGCGGGATTCTTCTTGCTGGCGGTCCCCCTTTCGTACGCCGAAGAAAGCGATCTCTCCTATCGAGCCCCTCCCGATATCTTGGGCGCCGTCACCCCTCTTGAAGTTTTCTATGCCGATCAGACTTTTTTAAGCGCCACCCGGAGTGTTCAGCCCATCCGCAGGGTGAGCGATAACGTCACCGTCATTACCCGCAAGGAACTGGACGACTGGCCCGTTAGCGATCTGGACGAGGCCCTGGGGCTGATCAGTGGCATTGTGGTCCAGGATGACGGCAATATCGGCCAGACTGCGACCGCTCAGATTTATGGTTCGAAGCCTAGGGACGTCCGGGTGATGGTGGATGGAATCACTTTTAATGCCACAACCACCGGCGGAGTGGCCGATCTTTCCCAAATTCTTCTGGATTTTGTGGAGAAAATCGAAATTATCAAAGGGGCTTCCTCCAGCGTGTGGGGGTCTGCCTTGGGAGGGGTGATCAATATTATCACCCGGCCCGTAGGGAGGGAATGGGTTCCCCACGGACACCTCACCTCAAGCTTCGGGGAATTCGGTACGTTGAGGGAGAGGGGGGAAATTTCGGGGCGGATCGGGCCGTTGGGTTATTACGGATTGGGGAGCTATGTGGAGTCCGGCGGATTCCGGCCGAATAGCGACGAACTTGAAAAAAGGGCTTTTTTCAAAACAGAGCTTCCTCTTTCGGAGGAGCTGAAACTTCAGGGAACGTTCGGTTACTCCGGCTCCAAGGTGAGCGAGTTCGACTTGCCCAGTCTCTCGATGGCCGCCCAGCGAAAAGTTTTTTCCCGTTATGGGAGCGCGGGAATCGTCCTCACGAAGGATGAAAATTTCACTTCCGACCTTTTCTATAAAATTTCGGAAAGGAGTTTTCGGAGAGACATCCGGCTCCTTCCCCTGCGGAACTTTTTTCAGTTGTCCAAGGCGAGGAGCATGATTCATGAGGTTTCATTCAAGAATGTGTGGGATTTGACGGAGCGCCAGACCCTCGTTTCAGGCTCCGATATCGGCGTCGAAGTTTACCGGGACGCCGTTTTCCGCGCCACGACCACCCCCGCCAATGTGAATAAGGAAACCGTCCGGCACGGCTACTACGTGAATTATCAGCTCGTGCCCTGGGATTTTATGAGTTTGGTCGCAGGGAGCCGGCTCGATTTTACCAATAGCTACGGCACGAATTTAAGCCCGAATGCGGGGATGGTCTTCCGCCTGCCTTTTCGGAATCTGCTTCTGCGGGCGAATGTTTCGCGGGCCTTTAACGCCCCCTCGCTCGTCGACCGGTATTTGAGTTCGGGGACGACGGTTGCCAATCCCGATCTGAAGGCCGAGAAGGGGATTGTTTACAATGTGGGATTTGAGGTCGATCCTTTCCGGAAGTTTCTTGTTAAGGGAGTTTTTTTTCAAAATTTTCTTGAAGACAGCATCCAAACGATCCGCCGGAGTGACGGATTCCGGCAGCCCGTCAATATCGCGAGGGAGCGGCGGACGGGGTTCGAAGCGGAAGGGAGGATCGGGCCGTGGCGGGGAATTTCCGCCTATTACGGCGCCACCTACGTGCGGGCCATCGACCCGGAGACAGGGCCTTTGCAGAGCCGGCCAAGACTCACCTACGATTTGAAGTTGAATTATGAAAAAAAATGGAGAGGTTTTCGTTTCAACCTTCACCTTGCGGGAAGATATACCGATCTTGTCAAATACCGTGATTTTACCGATCCCGTGGACCGGGTCTTTATCTTTGACAGCAAAGCCACGCTCACCTTCCCCGAAGCCATTTATGGAAATCTTTCAATCTTCCTGGAAGGGGAGAATCTCTTTAACCAGGATTTTTCCTTCGACGGCAGCCGGGACCCCAACCCTCAAAGAAATTTCGAAACCGGCCTCAAATACCAGTTCTGAAGTACGGGAATTTGGGCATTTCCTGAAAAATGGGCAGGCATTTTTAAAAATCCCATTGACCCATCATTAAAAACATCATGGCACACCAATTGCATAACTCCTCAAAACTGTCTGTTTTTCTGTGCGAATTGCCCAAAAAACCGAGAGGTTTCGCCTTAACCATTGCCCTCACCATGATGCTCCTTCTTGAACCCTGCTTGGAACTCCGCCTTGAAGAATCTCTGGAAGCCCCATACGGCGGAACCCTTCAATTGGGTTGGTACCGCAAGCCCGCGCCCCTCAATCCTTTTCAGACGACCGACACCATTTCCGCTCCTTTGATGGATTTGATTTTTAATAAGTTGGTCCGTTTTAATCCCACAAGTGGATTTGAACCGGACTTGGCCAAGCGATGGGAAATCTCCGAAGACGGTTTGACCTATACTTTCCACCTCCGCCGGGGCGTGAAATTTCATGACGGAAGCGAATGTACGGCAAAAGATGTTTTACATACCTTCCAGTTAATGGGTAATAAGAGTGTCAGCCCGACTTTTTACCAGCAGTTTGAGGTCGTGAAAGAGTGGAGAGCGCCTTCTGATTTTGTTTTTCAGATGGTACTCAAAAGGCCTTTTTCACCCATTTTGGTTTCCCTCTGGCGAGCCAAGATTGTTCCCCGGAAAGAATTGGAAGAACCCGCCCGCGATCTGGAGAATTTTGTCAAACAGCCGGTCGGTACCGGCCCCTTTATGTTCGAAAGTCAGGAAGAAGACGGATCCATGTGGTTCAAGGCCAACCCGGACTATTTTGAAGGAAAGCCCTATCTTGACGAAGTTCACGTCAAGATTTTTCCCAATAAGGGACAGGTTTGGTCTGCCTTTCTCCGGGGCGAGGTGGACATGCTCTTTTACCTGGATTCCATGGACCGGGAAGCCATTAAAGACAATCCCTCTTTTAATATTTTTCGTGCTTTGGCAGCCGGCGGTTATATGCTGATGTTCAACCTGCAGGATCCGCTTCTCTCCAATCCGAAAATCCGCAAGGCGGTCAGCCTTGCCGTGAACCGCAGGGAAATCATCCAAACTCTCGAAAGAGGGGAGGGGATCATTACGGACGGCCCTTTCCACCCTTTTTCCTGGGCCAATAATCCTTCTGTCAAACCGGCGGACCATGATCCGGAGGGAGCCTTGGCCCTCCTTCAAAGCGAAGGCTTTACCCTGCAGGGGGATACGCTTGAGAAAGAGGGCAAAAAGCTGGTCCTGAATCTTTTGGTTGACTCCGGGAACGAGCATTTGATCCGGATCGCAAAATTGATCCGCCAGCAGCTGCAGGAGATCGGGATCCGGATGAATTTCCATTTCTTCTCCAATTATCAGGAGCTTTTTAGGAAGGTCTATGAGAAAGATTCCGAATTTCAATGCTATCTTTCTCCTTTTAATGTGGGTGTTGAAATAGAACCTGACCCAGCAAGTATTTATTGGGATTCCGCATCTCCTTTTAATTTAGTCCGCTATCAAAATATCGAGATCGATTATCTGTTTGAACTAGCTCGAAAAACCCATCATCAGGCCCAACGGGCCAGGGCCTATCAAAGAATTCATGAAATCATTGCGGAAGAAAAGCCCGCCGTTTTTCTTTATATTCCCTATGTTTTTTATGCGGCTTCAAAACAAGTGTTTAATGCCGAGAAATTGGCCGCCTCAACGATCCCTTTTTATCAGGTTAAAAAGATTTATAAGCAAGAAAATTCTTAAATGAAAGGGGGTGATTTATGGAAGAAATAGAAGTCATCGATGTCGCTAAAAAAGCGAAAGAAATGAAGACTGACTGTTGCGTTTCCGACGTTTGGTTTGTGTTTCTTCCTGATAACTAATCAGGAAGAAGCGGGTCGACTGGGTCGGCCCGCGCAATCTTTTTATCCATCCAAAAAAGGGGGATCCACAATGAAACTTTCCAAATACACTCTGTTTGTGGAAGATTACCCGGAACCCGGGAAATACCTTGTCTACAACACCCGTACCCAGGCGCTCCTCGTGATCGGCCGCGGCGTCTGCTCTCTCTTGAGGGAAATGCCTCTCGCGATCACGGCCGTGGCCCAGGAGGTGCGCCCCCTTCTGGCCAAGTTCGAGGAAATGGGGATCACGGTCCGGGACGATGCCGATGAACTCGACATTGTCCACGACTGGTTTGAGACGATCCGCTACAATTCCAAAAAACTCGAAGCTTATATTTTAACCACCTATTTCTGCAATTTCGCCTGCCCCTATTGCTTTGAAGGGAAAGTCAAGGAAAGGCAGAAATACCTAAGCAAATCAAAGGCCGAGGAGATCATCCTTTGGCTGAAAAAGAAGGCCATGGAGGTGAACCCCGAGAAAATCGAAATTATTTTTTACGGGGGGGAGCCTCTCCTCAATATCCCCATGGTCGAATTCATCGCCGAGGAAATGCACACCTGGGTCTCTCAAACGCCGTGGCACTTCGATTTCTCGATCATCACCAACGGTTCCATGGTTTCCGAACCTTTGGTGGACCGCTTGAACCAATGGGGACTCAAAACCCTTCGGATCACGATCGACGGCGACAAGGAGCACCACGACCAGTACCGGCCTTTTGTGAGCGGCAAAGGCACCTTTGACCTTCTCATGCGCAACATCAAGGCCGTGGCGCATAAAACCAAGGTGGTCATCGCCGGCAATTTCAATGTGAACAACTTTCAAAGCATCTACAACCTCTTGGATTACCTGGAGGCGGAGGGGCTCAAAGAAAAGATCGCCATGATCGATTTCAAACCCATCACCGAGCGCCGTGAAGAAATTTCCCATGATTCGGTGGCGGCCCCCAGTTACCAGTGCGATCCGGCCCACACCCAGAAAATGATTGAGGTCAAAAAAGAGCTCATCCGGCGCGGATTTAAGACGACAAGGGCTCTCGACGGGGGAGGCATCTGTCACTTCAAGTCCGCCGATCATCAGGTCATCATTGACACCGACGGCGTGATTTTCAAATGCCCGGCCATGGTCGGACATTATGACAAATCCTGCGGCAACGTCTCGGACCTCAAACTCAACGACCGCTACAAAGAATTCATGTCTTTCGACCTCGTGGAATGGAAGGGGAAATGCGAGAACTGCCCCTACCTTCCCTTTTGCGCGGGCGGCTGCAATTACCATGCAGAGCTCCAGACGGGGAGTTACAAAAATATTTTCTGCGAAAAGGAATTTTTCGACAAGACCATTCACGATTACATCAAAATCAAATACCAGCAGATCGTCGCCAAAAGAGCCGCGGAAAAAAACGAGCCCGCCCCCGCCCAATAAGTTGATGAAAGGTTACAGGCCGGATCCGGCTCTTTTACGGTTTCTCTCGTACGTTAAACCCTACCGGAACCTCATCCTTCTCGCCTCCTTCGCAGGAGTTGTAAAGTATCTCATTCCGCTTTTTGTCCCCTGGGGCGTGAAGGTGATTGTCGATGAGGTTCTGACGAAGGCGGAAGACGCCGCAGGGTGGGCGCAGGTCCATGGGCTTTTCACAGTTCTTTTGGCGGCTTATCTTGTCTGGGCCGTGGCCAACTTCAGCCGGCTTTATTTTTCCGGACTCGCAGGAAACCGGATTCTCTTTGACCTCCGCCACCAACTCTTCCGGCAGCTCCAGAAAATGCCTCTCGATTTCTTTGAAAAACGAAGGGTCGGTTCTGTGATTTCGAGGATGATGGGGGACATCCAGGCCGCCCAACAGCTCGTGAACCAGGTTCCGGCGGTGCTCATGGATTTGAGTTCGACGCTGGTGATCGCTGCCCTCCTTTTTTATATTCATTGGCGGCTTGCCCTGGTTTCGCTCGCGGTCCTCCCTTTTTATGCGGCGTTGAGTCAATATTTTTCTAAGAAGATCCGGCGGGGAAGCCGCGAAGTCCAGCAGCATACCGAGAACCTTTCGGGAAATCTGCATGAGAAATTCGGCGGGATTTCCGTGACGCAGTCCTTCGCCCGCGAAAAAGAAGAGGAGATAAAATTTCTCGGCGAAGCTTCAGCCCATCTGAAAGCGGTCCTGACAAACGTGAGAGGGCAGGCCCTCGGGCTTTCGCTGACCGGTTTCCTTGCCTCGGCCGCCCCTCTTTTGGTGCTTTGGTATGGGGCCCTGCAGGTGATGGGCGGGACTCTTACGGTGGGCGGGCTGGTCGCCTTTTATGCTTACGCGGGGCTTCTTTATATGCCGGTGACGCGGCTCACGGAATTGAATGTCATCCTTGCAAGCGGCCTTGCGGCGATCGACCGGATCTTTGAGGTTTTTGCCGTTGATCCGGAGATTCAGGAACGTTCCAACGCTGTTTCCATTGAAAGAAGCCAGGGAAAAGTGACGTTCAAAAACGTGAATTTTGCTTATCCTTCGGGCCAAACGATTTTGAAGGATTTGAACTTTGAATTGAATCCGGGAGAAATCGCTCTTCTCACCGGTCCGAGCGGCTCCGGAAAATCAACTCTTGCGAAGCTTTTGCTTCGCTTCTACGACGTTTCCGAAGGAAAAATTCTTTTGGACGGTCTCGACCTCCGCGATTTCACTTTATCCTCCCTGCGCCGTCAAATCGCCTTCGTCTCCCAAGAACCGGTTCTTTTTAGCGGCACGATTCTCGAAAATATCCTCTACGGGAAACCCGAGGCCGCGCCGGAAGCGGTGGTGAGCGCAGCCCGCGAGGCTCAAGCCCATGAATTTATCGCCCGCCTGCCCGGTCAATATGAAACGGCCGTGGGCGAACGGGGATTTCTTCTTTCCGTGGGGGAGAAGCAGCGGATTGCCATCGCACGGGCCTTTTTGAAGGCCGCTCCCCTTCTCATTTTGGATGAGCCCACTTCAGCTTTGGATGAGACGTCTTCAATCGTGATTTGGGAAAGTCTAAAAAATCTCATGAAAGGACGAACCACTCTTCTCCTGACGCACCACCCCCCGATCCTTGAGGCTGTGGACAGGGTTTTCCGATTGTCCGAAGGGACTTTGATTCCAGAACCCTCTCTTTACAGGCCGGTAGCCCGGAAAAGGGAGTTTTTGCCGAGCTGACAGATTCATTTATAATAGGAGATCATGCTGAGAAGGCTTTTCCCCCAACGCATAGCCCTCAAGCTGGGGCTGATCATCGGCCTTTTTATCATCATCCTTGTCTCCGTCCTTGGCCTCGTTTTTTTTCGGATCACACACCATGCCCTGACGAGCACCATTAAAGAGAGTTACAAGGCGATTGCGGTCCGGGCGGCGCAAGAGACCTCTCTTTTTGTGAATCGCCCCGTAGAACTCTTGAATACGGTGGGCAGTCTGATCGGCAGGATCGAGAGGGATCCCTGGAAATATGAAACCCTGCTTGTGGAAATGTCCCTCACTTTCCCCATGTTTGAGGAAATTCTCGCCGTCGACAGGGAGGGGCGGGTGATCGCCTCTTCCAATCCGGGCCGTCCCACCAAAGGTTACGCAACCGAACCTTCCTTTCTTGAGGCAGTTAAAGGAAAGGCTTACCTTTCTGCGATTCGGATCGAGGAAGATTACCTTCCTCACGTCACGATCGCTTTGCCTTATTACCAGCGGGGCAGGGCGGGCGGTGTTCTCATCGCCGATGTGAATCTCCGGGGGATGTGGGAGATTGTGGATGCTATGCGGATCGGAAACACCGGGCGGGCTTTCCTCATTTCAAAGAAAGGTCTTCTGATTGCGCATCCCGACAAGAAGTTGGTGCTTCGAAACACAGATTTTAGTTCCTACCCCGCTTTTCGGCGCGCGCTTTCGATCCAAAGCGGGAACGTCGAATACCGCGATGAAGGCAAAAAAGTGCAACTGGCTTCCTTTGCTTCGGTTCCGGGGCCGCTTCCTCTGGTGATCGTGATCCAAATCGAGGGAAAGGAGGCCTACCATCTTCTGCGCCAAACCTATCTTTTGGTCTGGTTGGTGTTGGGTGTGTCCCTCTTGGTTTCCATGGCGGTCGGCTTTTCTTTGGCAAAATGGCTGGTTCAACCGGTCAAGGCGCTTCAGCTTTGGAGCAAAAGAGTGGCTGTGGGAGACTTTGACTATCGGATCCCTCCGGTTTCTTTAGACGAATTGGGCCGGCTCTTTATTCATTTCCGGAGAATGAGCATGCGTCTGAAAGAGGCTAGAGAGAAAGAACGTTTGGCCGCTCTCGGGGAGGCGGCAAGCACCATCTCTCATAAGCTGAAAAACTCCATCGTTTCATTAAAAACATTTTCCCAGCTTCTGCCTGAGCGCAAGCAAGACATGAACTTTTTGCAGAAATTCGAAAAGGATTTTTCCTCGACCATTGATCATCTGGAAAAAATGTTCGGGAACCTTGCCCAAGTAGCCTCCTCTCACAAGCCGATGATCGAACCCGTTGATTTGCGTCAATTGTTCAAACGGATTCAGATCCGCTATTTGGAGACGACGGCAAAAATGGGCATTGAATTTCATGCGGAGATTGATCCCGGACTTCCTTTGGTTTATGGAGATATTTCCCAATTGGAGGATCTGATCGTTAACCTGGTTCAAAACGCCATTCAGGCCATGCCCCTTAAGGGAGGACGGATTGTTTTTCAGGCGGGCCGGAATCCGGTTTCTGGCGGAATGTCCTCGGTGAGGATTTCGGTTGGAGATAACGGGATCGGCATCCCCAAGGAAAATTTTGAAAAGATTTTCAAACCTTTCTTTACGACGAAACACGGCGGGATGGGTTTGGGCCTTGCGATCTGTAAAAAAATCGTCGAAGATCATAACGGGCTCATTTCCCTCTCCAGCGTCGAGGGCAAAGGAACCACTTTTGTGGTCCAGCTTCCCGTTCAGGCAAAAGTCTCCACTCTCACCCCTCTTACTGCTTAGTGCCGCATTCTGCACATTTTTTTGTGCAGTTGCTCCCCTCAAAAAGCCAAATTTCATGAGAAATTAGATTGGCATACATATTGCTTATTAAAGTTTCCCCCATCTTCTTTCCCTCTCACAATGCTTCAGCCGAAAGGGTGTGTATGGGAAACCTGCTTTTAGTCTTTCTCTCTAAAGGGAGGAGTCTGGTCATTCTATTTTTTTTAATCGCAGAGTCCTCTCTTCTTTTCGCAGACAACGGACCTCAGGGGGAGTCGGCCGGCGCCGAACAGAGAAGATTTCAGGAGGAATCGGATCGCCAGAGGAGAGCCCGTTCCTTCCGGCGGAAAATTTCCGATCTCCCGGCTGAATTCGCCCCGGAAACAAAAATTCAGGAAGCTCCTTCGGAAGGGCCTTTTTTTAGAATTGAAAAAGTGAAGATTGTGGGAAACCAAAATATCCCCGCAGAAAAACTTGAACCTTTATTTCAAGATATTTTGCAGCAGGAAGTCTCTTTGCAGGAACTGCAGGAAGTCGCCTCCAAAATAAAACAGTATTACCGGGAAGAGGGTTACATCGCGGCTTATGTTTACGTTCCTCCTCAAAAAATTACCAACGGGATTGTGGAATTCCGGGTTCTGGAAGGAAAGCTTGGGAAATTAAAAATTGTGGGAAACCGGTGGTTTTCGGAAAAGGTCCTGCGGGAGCGCCTTCACGCTGCGCCGGATCAGGCGGTTCGATTTGAAAAACTCCGTTCGGATCTTGCGCGTCTGAACCGACACCGGGACATCAAGACTCGCGCCGTTCTCAAAGAGGGCGTGGAAAATGAAACGACTGACATCGAGATTTTGGTGAAGGACAAATTTCCCTGGCATCTGGGAGCGGACGTAAATAACCGTGGGACCCGCAATACCGGAAGGTCCCGCTGGGGGGTTTCCGCAAGCCATACGAATCTTTTCGGAAAGCTGGGGGAGATCGGGGGACGTTTTCAAATCGGAAAAAGGGTATGGGGCGCGGGAGGCAATCTGGAAATTCCGGTTTTCTCGAAAGACACGCGTTTGGGGTTTTCCTATTCGCGGTCCTCCGTGGAAGTCGGAGGAGACTTTGCGGCTCTGAATATCGAGGGGGACGCCACCACCTACGGTCTTTATCTTTCCCAGCCCGTGGTTTACCAGAAATACGTCGAGGCGTCCCTCGGGCTGGGGTTTGACTGGAAAAGTGTCGAGAACCGGATTTTTGATCAGATCTCCGGCAAAGACGAATTCCGCGTGCTCCGGCCGGAAGTCAATTTGTCCTTCAACGACCCGTGGGGGAGGACCCAGACCACTCACGAATTTGATTTTGGTTTCAGCAGTTTTCTCGGGGCCTCCGATAAAATCGACGAACGCGCCACCCGCGTGGATTCCGGCGGGCAATTTTTTATCTATCGGGCATCTCTTTTGCGTTTTCACCGCTTGCCGGGAGACTGGGTGTTTTCTTTTCGGGGCACCGCGCAATTGACCCCAGACCGGCTGGCCCCTTCGGAAGAATTACAGTTGGGAGGGGCTTTTTCAGTCCGCGGCTATCCGGAAGCGGAGTATCTGGGTGATTACGGCGCGCATCTTTCAACGGAACTTTTGGTCCCTTCCTTTTTTGTCCCCGAATCATGGCACATCCCTTTTTGGAGAGAACCCCTCCGCAAACAAGTTCAGGGAGTTTTCTTTTTCGATTTCGGAGGGGCGGGCGTCCACGACGCTTTCCTGGGGGAGACCAAGCACAGGATTTTGGCCGGAACGGGGGCGGGAGTACGGGTACGCCTCGCCGACCATCTTTTCGCCCGGTTTGAATGGGCGGCTCCGGTCGGTTCCGCGCCGCGGGACGGATCGAAAATGGGTTTTTATTTCTCAATTTCGAGCGAATTTTTTTAAAAAATGAGAAAACCACATACGTCATTGCGAGCCCGGAGGGCGAAGCAATCTCATACCTTGAGATTGCGGAGCCTGTCCCGGGGCCTTGAGATTGCTTCGGGCACTGCGTGCCCTCGCAATGACGGCCGAGGGATCTTTCGCCTCCTCGCAATGACGATTGCTCTCCTTCTACCGAATCCTCTTTCGATTCAAGCCAATCCGGAATTCAGCCATACCGAACACGGTTCCATTGGGATTGAACAGCAGGGCTCCGAATACAATATTTATTCAAGTGACCGATCGATCGGTGCCTTCCGCTATTTCGGAAATAATCTCGGAGAAATCATCAATTCCATCCAAGCCTCCCAAGACCATTCGGTTCTCTTCCGTGTCATCGGGGCCGATCCGTCTGTTTTCTACGGGACTTTCAATGCCAACAGCCGTGTTTTCCTCTTGAACCCCAATGGGATTATTTTTGGAGCGGGTTCTCAAGTGAACGCCCCGGCGCTCGTCGCTTCCACGCTTTCCATGACCAACGAGGATTTCCTGGCGGGCCATTATCGTTTTGAGCAGGACCTTTCGAGGATGCCGGCGTCCATCTTCAATCAGGGGGAAATCGTCGCGGAAAAGGGAGGGTACATCGCCCTTCTCGGCGGTGCGGTTCAAAACACTGGGGTCCTCCGTGCGGAAGAAGGGAGTGTGGCGCTCGGGGCCGGCGGAAAAATGACTTTGGGGGTGGATCCCGAAGGTTTGGTGTCGCTCGTGATCGACGAACCCGTCCGGTCCGCGGTCTATGATCTGGAAGGCCATCCAATCAACGATGCCATCTTGAATGAGGGAGCAATTGCAGCCCATGGGGGCCGGGTTCTTTTAAGTGTCGAAGCCTTGGAGGAAGTTTTTGATAACGTCATCAATCACAAGGGCAGCATTGAGGCGCAGTCGGTTTCCTTGAGGAACGGAGAAATTATTCTGAACGGGGGAGAGGAAGGGCTTGTCCGCGTGAGCGGCGTTTTGGACGCTTCGGGAAAAGAGGACGGAGAGACCGGCGGCTCGGTTCGGATCTTCGGGGAAAAAGTGGGGCTGATTGATGAAGCCCTCATCGATGTCTCGGGCCACCGGGGAGGAGGGAGTGTTTCAATCAGGAGCACCTCCCGGACTTACGTGGGAGAAGAGGTTGAAGTCCGGGCCGATGCTTTGACGGAAGGAAGCGGCGGGCGCGTTATCACGTGGTCCGACGATGCCACCGCTTTTTACGGCAAGATTTCAGCGCGCGGCGGAGCCCATTCGGGGGACGGCGGGTTCGTTGAAGTTTCAGGGCACGAACACCTTCAATTCCAAGGTGTTGTCGATGCCGAGGCGCCGCAGGGAGCAAGAGGGACACTCCTTTTGGATCCCAAAAATATCACTGTGGTTGCGGGACTTGCCGGTCTCTTGAGCGCTCTTGATCAGTTTCTAGATAACCCCGCTCTTTCAGACACGATCGGTGTGCTCACCATGGCTTTGTCTGTTGTGGATATTTTATTTCAGGCCAATAATGACATCACAGTCTCTGCGGCCATTACCGGCCTCGTAGCGGGCGTGGATTTAACCTTTCAGGCCGGACGCAGCATCACTATTAATTCCAACATTACTACGAATAACGGAGCCATCAACTTCACCGCGAATGAAACGCTGGCCAACGGCGTCCAGAATGCCAACCGCGATGCCGGAGCGGCCGCCATCACCATGGCGGACGGAACGACCATCAACGCCGGCAATCAAAACATTACCCTCACCGTCAGCACCGGAGCGGGACTTACCAATTCCACAAGCGGAGACATCACGCTCGAAAATTTGACGACCACGGGTCATGTCCTTGTGGTCAATAACGGCCCCACGGCCGGAAGCGGAATTCTTAGGACTTCGAGCGACGCTCTGATCACGGCTTCTTCCGCCGCCTTCGACGTCGCGGGCGCGGGAGGAAGCGGAGAAATTGGGACCTTAGCCAATCCCATTCGTTTGACGGTCTCCAATATCGAAGCACGGGCTCAAAGCGGAGGCGTATTTCTTAATTCGCCCAGTACCGCCACGACGATCGGCGGTGCAACGCTCGGCGGTTTGACCGGTCTTTCAACCTCCGCAGGCAACGGAAATATCAGCTTCACGACTACTGATGCCACTATCACCGACGTCACCGAAGCAATTTCTGCCAACGGATCGGGAACGGTCGCGCTGACGGCGGCCGGGGCGACTAGGACTCTTCAGGCTTCGGCGGCCATTTCTTCCACATCGGGCGCAATTGCTCTCACGGCGACGGACGGAGTCACATTGAACGGAGCCAGCGCGGATGTCATCACCACAGGCTCCTATACCGTCGACGCCGATTCCAATGACAACGGTACCGGCAATTACTCACAAAACAATGCGGGGAGCGCGGTTTCAGCCGGCGCCATTTCCGTCACGGCGAACGACATCACTCTCACCGGGACGCTGAATAGCGGCGCCTCTTCCACCACGCTTTTGGTTTCAGACGGCGGAACCATCGGACTGGGCGATACGGCAGGAAATTACACTTTGAGCGGGACGGAACTGCAGAACATCACCGCAACGGGGCTCACTCTCGGAGACGCCACAAACGGCAGCATCACCGTCAATAATATCAGCGCGGCCAACAGCAATAATATCTCGGGTACCCTGACACTGAACGCCACCCAGGACAATGCAAGCATTTCATTTGCCACCACGGCATCCACTTTTAATGCTTTGACCGCCAACGCGGACGACGGAATCACCGTGAGCGTCAACCTAACGACGGATACCGGCGCTTTGACTTTGGAAGGTGACGCCGACAACACAGCCGACACGAATGACAATATCAGCCTCGGTGCCAATCTGACTTCGGCGGGCACGTTGACGCTGGACGCCACCACGGGCGACGTCGATTTGACCGCCGCCACTGTCCTCACGGCGACGAATAGCAACCTTCTCATTAACGATACGATCGACGGAGCGCAGACGCTCGCTCTGGATTCCGGCACAGGAGACATTACCTTAAGTGCGGCCATTGGCGCCTCCACTGCTCTTTCAAGTCTGACAATGACGGGGAACGACATTTCACTCGTCAATATCGGCGGGGGAGCCGCAGGGGTCACCGGAGCCACCTCCCTCACGGCGACCGGATCGATCACTTTTAACGGGACGACTTACCGCGCCAATCAACAGACATACACCGCACCTTCGGGAAATACCTTTCTGATTAACTCGGGAGCCACCACCAGTTTCCTTTCAACCGACGACGCGATCACCTTTAATACCGGAACGATTCTTTTATCCAACGGCTCGGATTTGATCATCAATTCCGGAGGAGGAGCGATTTCCGTGAACGGGGGAATCCGCGGGACCTCTTCTGAAGACGTGACGATCACTTCGACGGGCGGCACAACCAATACCGTGAGTGTCGGCGCGATCGGAAGCGGGAATGAAATCAATACCGTGGCCATCAATGCGACGACCATTACTCTCAATGGAGACATCACCACTTCGGATGCGGCGGGAAACACCGTGACGCTGACAGGCAACGTCCTCTTGGGCACTGACCTTACCATTGATACCGACAATGCCGGTGTGGACGGCGATATTACCATTACCGGCACAACAAACGGGGCCCAAGCGCTTACGATCGTTGCCGGGACAGCCAACGTGAGCTTCAATGGAGACGTGGGGGCCGCGATTCAATTGGCGGACCTTGCCATCTTGAGTGCAGGCAGCGTCTTTTTCGGCGGCGTCGTTCTGACAGGCGGCGTTTTGACCATCACCCTCACTGCCGGGAATCTCACATACTCTGTGACCCGCAATCTGACCGTGGCGCTTGCCCGTGCTTTAAACGGCAGAGTGACGCTGACTTCTGCAGGTTCGATCCTGTCTTTGCCGGGAGGCGCAGCGCGTATCGTCGCCCTGGAGGGCATCCGTTTAATTTCCGGAGGCGTCATCGGAACGATTACCAACCCAGTCCGTACTCATCTCTTGGGGAACGGTTCCATTTTTCTTTCTGCCCTCGGAGCGATCGACGGACTTTCTATTCATCTGACAGGCAATGTGCTTCCCTCCCTCATCCATCTCCTTAATAACCCGCCCGGCTTGGTGGTCTACAATGGCTCCCTCCTCGGCGGCCGGACCCTTCCTCTGCTTGAAAGAGACCGTGCCTTGCTGAATCTCCGGTCATTTCGGGAAATCCTTTTACCCGGCGAAAAGGAAACTTTGAGGGCAGAGGAGCCGGGGAGAATTACGGAATACGCCCCGCTTCTAAATCGTGAAGGAATTCTTGAGGCTCAAAAGACTTCCTTCAAAGGCAGGAACGTCTTATTGGAAGCGGCCGGCAGCGGACCGGGATTCTTTTCCGGGCTTTCGTTTCCTTGGAAGACTCCCACGGCCTATGCCAAACCGGCGGGATTACCCCCTCTGCGTGAAAGAGTTATCAAACCGTTTCGAGAGGAAATCAGCCATGTCGGAGAGAGGGTTCAAGAAAAAATCCAGGAGAAAGTCGAGCCAGTGCGTGAGAAGGCAGTTGAAAAAATATTTTCCGTGGATGGGCGCCTCGGAAAACGGCTTGAGCCCGTGGAGGATCGTGCAAATTTCCTGAAGGACAAAGTGTGGGAGAAAGTCGAACCTGTTCTTGAGAAAATCCGGCCGCTTCAGGAAAAATTGGGGGAAAAGGTCGTGGGACCTGTGAATGAGCAATTGGAGCCGGTCAGACAGAAGTTGGCCGAAACGGCGCCGGCGGGCGTGGAGGCGGAGACAGAGATTGGGCCTGAAGCTATCAGCGCCAACCTTAAGGCCCGCCTTCTGGACCAGGAACTGGAAAGAGGGATAGAAGTCCGTGATGCACGCACTGGAAAGACTTTGAGGCGTCTCGGTTTTGGCGACGAGCCGGCCGTCTTGAATCTGGGGTTGGACACCAATCCTGAAAAACTGGCAGAAAGCTTGGATTTGGAGGACGGTACGCTTTCCATGCATGAAGTTCACGGGTTTGACACTAAGGAAGGATTTGCCAAAATCGAGGGCGGGGCACTGGGCTTGAATACAGATTTTGAACTGAAAATAGGCGAACACCGTCTGATCGGAAAAATTCAGGATCGTCTCAAAATCGGCCTTGCGTCCGAAAAAGAATCAGAGGGTGAAATCCACATCAGGCTCCGCGATGAAATCATTTCTTTCGACATCAGAGATCAGGCTGAAGTCACGTTGACGGATCCGAATGGCGAAGAATCCAAATTCTTTTTCGCAGGGGGAATCGGTATGAGCGACCCCCTCGCTTTGGGGGACGACATCGACACTTCCCTGGACTTGTCACCCGAGGGAATTCAGGCCATGCTGACCGGTCCGGGCGGCCTCTTTCTCTTTATGATCGTCGGTCTTCCAGGCGGTGGAGGAGTGGAACCTCCTCCCGTGGTTCTGCCTCCTCCCGGAGCCTTGCAAGCGTTGCGGCTTTCAGGACTGATTGATTTTGAGGGGGAGTGCAGGAAAGCTTCTGTTGAAGAGACCCAGGAGTTCAAAAAGATTCTGGAAAAACAAGGGAAGGCGGAATTCCAGAAAAAAACCCCCAAGCAGGAAGCAAAAAAGGAGAAAGGAGAGGAAGCGGAAGAAGGAGAATACGCGGTTTGTACGAATCGAGATTTTCGTGAAGAGCAGGCGGCCCTCTCCGCCCAAAAAGCGGTGGCGAGCCTCCTTTTTGCCCAGCCCGAACTGGCTCCGGCAGGACTTTTCAGCGGAAGGGCGGTTCCGGCTCCGGAGAGGATGCGGGTCGAATCCCTCTCCTATGCCCGCGATTTTATAAAAGAGCTTTCCCCGCTCAAGGCTTATGCGAAAAAACCTCTGGATTCCAGTGTGCCGATCGCGGTCAAGGGAGCCACGGACCGCGAAATTTTCTTTCAAGCCTTCACTCTTTTCCATAAGACCAACCGGTTGAGTTTTGAGCAGTCCCGTGAACTTGCAGAAGAACCCAAAATCCCCCCGTCCCAGGAGATCAAACCCCTCCATGTCTGGCAAGTGCTTGATGCCTCCTCCCAGCGTCTTGAGGCTGTCAAACAAAGATTCGAAATTCCCGCGGAGCGAAAGGAAAAGCAGGAAATGGCGACCCAAGCTTCTAGCGACGAGCTTTTCAGCGCCCTTTTGCAAGCCAATCGTCAGGTGAACGCCCTTTTGGAGAAAGAATATTCCGTCGCCGATTCTTTTCAGCAGGTCACACTGGCCCTCGATTACGCATCGCGTCTCCTGGATCAATTTCCCGGTGCAGATCAGGTTCCGGTCGCGGCCCCGCTGGAGCCGCGAAGACACTTGGGAGATGTTCGTGACCAGCTTGTGAAATGCAATGAAATCATCAGGGAAATTGCCGGGCGTTCCGGCGTCAAGATGATGCGGGTCAAGGCGGAAAAAATGCCCTCCGGGAGCCTTAATCCGGGCGACATTTACGACATGGCTTCCCTTGCGGCGTCCCAGCTGGCCTATCTGCATTCGCTCTCATCCGGGGCCGACCCGCCTTACGGGGCCTATCCGCCGGGAGAAAAAAGCGCGGCAGATGTTTATCAACGAGTCGTTACATTGGAGAATCAGTTAAATCAACTCAAAGAACAGGTGGAAGCAAACCCGAACTGGCAACAAGGAAAAAATGGCCGATGAAACATTGCATAAAACAAAAGGAAGCGGTCTCCAACGAAGGCTGCTCTTTTCCCACCTTAGCATTGCTGGGATCGGATTAGGGCTCTTGGTCGCTTCCTCCTTATCCATCTTATCGCTTCGCTCGAACGCCGTCCGTCTTGCCCGGGACCGCGCGCCCTCCGCGCAGAAATCGGTCCTTGCCTTGAGCGGGATCCACCAGTCTCTCGCCGCTCTCCGGAGCTGGGTGGTGCTCGGAAAAAGTGATTTTAAGGAGGAGCGGAAGCAGGCGTGGCAGGAGAAAATCCAGCCCTCCTTTACCGAGCTGGAGGCCTTAAGCCGGGAATGGAATTACCCCCAGAACAAAAAAAAATTGCGGGAGCTTCGTCCGCTCGTCCGCCGCCTGGAAGGGCTTCAGTGGTGGATCGAGGACGTGGCCCAGACACCGGGCAATGAACCGGCCCAGCTTCTCTTTGAACAAAATATCCGGCCGGTCTATGACAGGATTTTTTCATTGGTCACGGAGATGATCGATGAGGAAAAAGAGCGCGAAGAAGCGGGTCTTGAACGGAAACTCCTCGTGGCATCGCTTGCCGATTTCCGCGGCATGCTGGCTTATGCGGAGAAATTATTGAGTCATTTTATCCGAGGGGAGAACAAGGAAATCCGTGAAGACGAATTTCATCAATATCTGAATGCCGCTCAAAGGGAGCTTCAGGACCTCACCGCACAGAAAGACATCATGACAAGGGGCCAACGGCGTTTAATTGCGCAAATCGAATGGGAATTTCAGGGGTTCAAAGTCTATGCCGGGAAAGCCATCGAGCTTAGGAAAAGCGAGAAATGGAACATCGCCGAACATATGCTCGAGACCCGTGCCGTGCCTCTCGAGAAAAAGGTGACCCGCCTTCTTGCGGACATCTCCTCGAGTCAGGAAACCCTGATGCAGAGGGATTCGACGTCTTCCATCCGGGTAAGCGACGCGGCGGTTCAGCTGTCGCTGGGACTTATCCTCGTGATGGCAGTGACGGCAATTTTTCTCTCCCGCCGCGCCACTCAAAAAATCACCGATCCCATTCTTGCCATTGCCCGGGCCTCACAAGAACTTTTGGAAGGAACTTTATCCACGGAGGTTCCGATCACCCAACAGGTTGAAAAAGGGGAGCTCACGGGGGCTTTTCACTCCATGCGTCTTGCCCTCGAACAAAGTTATATCACCCTTCGTAAACAGGCAAAAGAATTGGAAGAGTCCAATAAAGAGCTCGAGCAATTTGCCTACGTGGCGTCCCATGATTTGCAAGAGCCTCTCCGAAAGATTACCTCCTTCGCCGGACTCTTGATGGAAAAGGACCGGGAAAAGCTGGACGAGGAGTCGCAGCATTATATTGAGCGCATGAGCGACTCGGCCTCAAGGATGAAACGGCTCATCGAGGACCTGTTGGAGTTTTCCAGGGTCTCGAGGACCAAAAAGCCTTTCGAATCCGTTTCGCTCGATGACGTCATTCGCGACGTACTTTCTGATTTGGAGGTAAGGATTCAGGAATCCGACTCAAAAGTTGAAGTGGACCCACTTCCCGTTATCGATGGAGACCCTTCTCAAATGCGGCAGCTTTTTCAGAATCTCATCGGCAATGCCCTCAAATACCGGAAGAAAGAAGAACCGCCGCATGTCACCCTGCGGTGCCTTGCGGGCGAGGCTTTTTATGAAATCAGCGTTGAAGACAATGGGATCGGTTTCGACGAACAGCATAAGGACAAAATTTTTGAGCCGTTCCAGCGATTACACACGAGGGAAGAGTATGAAGGGACAGGAATCGGTCTGTCGATTTGCAAAAAAATTGTGGAACGTCATGGGGGGGCCATTGCCGTCCATAGTGAAATCGGAAAGGGGTCGATTTTTACGATCAAGCTCCCCAAACCGTCTTCTCCTGCTTAAAGGAGGTCTTACGAAGCGATGGAAGCTCAAGACGTTCGCGTTCTCCTAATCGAAGACGATCCGGATGACGCGCTTCTGATGGAAAAACTTTTGGTCAAAAGCTGTAAGCCCAGCACGAATTTTTTGATTGAACGGGCCGACCGGATTGAAAAAGCCCTCCGTTCCGTCATAGAAAATAACTTTCAACTCATTGTAATGGACCTGACGCTTCCCGATGGCAAGGGCCTTGAAACTTTCGAGAAGATTCACGAAGCCGCGCCCACGATTCCCATCATCATTTGTTCGGGACTGACAGACCGGACGTTAGCCTTGGAGGCGATCGGCAAAGGGGCACAGGATTACGTCATCAAAGGCGAAGTGGACCAGCGCACCTTGGAGAAAGTGATCCTCTATGCTTTGGAACGGAGGCATGTTCAGGAAATGAAGGAGGAATTTGTGGGAATGGTGGTTCACGAGCTTCGTTCACCTTTGGCCATTTCGAGAGCGTCGATCGAACTCCTTCTTAATAAAGTGCCGGAGAGCCAGCAAAGGTTTTTATCGATGTCTATAGAAAGTATGGAACGATTAAACCGACTGATCGATAACCTTATGGAAGTAACCACCCTTGAGTTGGGTAAGGTTAAACTTACAAAGGGGGGCATGGATATTAACGCTCTCGCCCGGGATATTTGCGCCAGTTTTGAACCTCTCGCCAGACAGAAAGGGTTGGAGCTCAAGAATAACTTCCCTGCCGAGAAGGTCATAACTTCTATAGACAAAGACAAAATCACGGAAGTCTGGATGAATTTGGTGAGTAACGCCGTCAAATTCACGGAAAAGGGCTCTATTGAGATGTCCATAATCGATAAAGGAAATGAGGTGGAATGCGGTGTGAGCGATACAGGTTGCGGGATTTCGGAAGACAAGCTGGAAAAATTATTTGGAAAATTTCAGAAATTTAGGAGCGAGGGAACTGCCGGAGAAAAGGGGACCGGGCTGGGTCTTGCGATTAGTAAGGGCATTATCACGGCCCATGGAGGGAAAATCTGGGCCGAAAGCCGTCCGGGCCAAGGCTCCCGGTTTCTATTTACCCTACCCGTCCGATGAAAACTCTTGAAGAGATAAGACGGGAAGGACGGGTTCCAGCTGAACCAACCCCTCAAGTTAAGGGCGGTGGACAAGACTGGGAGGGGGAGAAAGAAAAAGAGGACTGGGTATTTGGCGCGATGATCCGGCCGCTTTGAGAAAGTTTAGAGATCAATGAAGAAAAGAAACAACGCAGATTTAGAAGAGGTCGTTCAAGAGCTAAGAAAGACGCTGGGGAAATTCGAACTTGCGCTCGGGACCGTGAAAGAAGCCATTGTGTGGACTAACATTCAGGGCCGGGTGCAGTGGTGTAACGCCTCTTTTGATCAATTAGTCGAAAGAGATCACCTGGAAGTCCTGGGCTCGAGCCTAAAGGATGTCCTCCCTTTGGAACACAGGGGGCCTCCGATGGCCCCGCAGGAGCCGTATCCTTTGGATAAGCTCGTTCGGTCGGGGAAGCTGGAAGAGGAGGAATACGTTATTCCCACCTCTCCGAAGAAAACCATCCTTGCTGTTTCGGGCAAAGGTTTATCCTTCAGCAAGATGGAAAAAAGCCTTATTTTTGTGATCCGGGATCTCACCCGGCAAAAATATGTGGAGCGGGCGGCGCTTGAATCCGAAAAGATGGCGGCCATCGGAAGACTCGCGGGCGGAGTAGCCCATGAAATCAACAACCCCTTGGGCATCATTTTGGGTTTCGCCCAGGGCGTGGTCAGACGCCTTGAGCCGGGAGAGCCGTGGGAAATGCCTTTAAAGTCGATCGAGCGGGAAGCCATCCGTTGCAAAAATCTGGTTCAAGATTTACTGACATTTTCCCGTGCGGGAAAGAATCAAGAAGAGGAAGTGGACTTGAATAAGGCGATTGAAGATGAGCTTTTGTTGGTGAGCGCCCAGGCAAAAGTCAGGAATGTGGAGCTTGTGAAGGATTATGGGGGGGAGCTTCCAAAGATCAAGGCCAACCGGCAGCAGATCCAGCAGGTGATCGTCAATTTGTGCACCAATGCGATCGATTCGATGCCGCAAGGAGGTACGCTTACCATTCGAACACGGGAAATCACGGTGGGTCAGAAGGACTTTATCAAAATTGGTATTGCCGATACCGGAGAGGGTATCCCCGAGGACATCCGTCCCAAAATTTTTGAGCCCTTTTTTTCCACCAAAGAAGTGGGCAGGGGAACGGGTTTGGGGCTTTCCCTGGTTTATGAAATTGTGCAGAAGCATGACGGTCAAATCACCGTAGAAAGCCAAGTGGGCCAGGGAACCGTATTTCATGTGCTCCTCCCCGTGAATTCCGTCTAAGTCGATGCCTAAAACGATTCTTGTGGCAGATGATGAGCCGGGCTTCAGGGACTTATTTCCTTATTTGCTGGAACCCATGGGATTTGAGGTCACCTGTGTGAAAGATGGAGTGGAGGCGGTTGAGACCATCCAACAAAAGTCCTTTGATCTGATTCTGATGGATATTCATATGCCGCGAATGGGGGGGTTGGAGGCCTTAAAGAAGATTAAGGCCATTCGTCCCGGCCAGAAAGTGATTATCTGTTCAAGCAGCTCCGATCCAAGTTATGCCCGCGAAAAAGAAGCCTTGGAGTCGGGCGCTTTTGGGTGTCTTTTAAAACCCGTTGAAATGACTGAATTTGAGCAGGCCCTAAAAAAAGCATTGAATGAGAAAGGGCGGTCCCTTTGAAGTCAAAAATTCTGGTGGTCGATGACGAGCAGGGAATGCTGGATCTTTTGTCTTTTGAATTGGGATCCAAGGGATACGAAGTGGCGACTGCCAGTAAAGGTTCCGAAGCGCTGGAACGGTTTAAAAAAGAGAAATTCGGCCTCGTTATTACGGATTTGAAAATGCCGGGGATGGACGGGATTGCCCTCTTGGAGGTCCTCAAAAAAATCGACCCCCAAATCAAGGTGGTCCTCATCACCGGTTTTGGGACCATCGAAACGGCAGTCGCCGCCATCAAAAAGGGAGCCTATGACTTTATCCGTAAACCTTTCGAACTGAAAGAAATTTTTTCGATTGTTGAGAAAATCCTTTAAGGGAGAGATTCCGCATGTTAAAGAGAAAAATACTGGTCGTTGACGACGAAGAGGCCATGGGAAAAATGGTCAAATTCGGCCTGGAATCGATGGGGCCTTTTGAGATTCAGTATGAGAGTGACGGAACTCGGGTGCTTGAAGCCGTACGAAGGTTCAGGCCCGACCTAATTCTGATGGATATTATCATGACCCCTCTGGATGGCTCAAAATTGGCTTCAGATATAAAATCCGACCCTCTTTTTCGCGACACCCCCATTATTTTTTTCACAGGCACCGTGACCTCCCATGAGATAGACGACCGGGGCGGCTCGATCGGAGGCCAGGATTTTATCGCCAAGCCCATCGAGTTGAAGACGTTATTCGAGCGGGTGCAGAAATATCTCCAATGAACGAAGACACCTTCCTGCTTGCCCGCTACCGTGAACAAGAGGATGAAAGTGCTTTGAAGTTTCTCATCGATCGTCATTTGAAAAAAGTTTTCACATTTATTTTTTTCCTTTTGGGAGGCGATTCAAATAAAGCCCATGAGGTCACCCGCTCCTGTTTTATAGAGGTCGTGCGCGCTGATTCTCCAAAGAAAGGGGAGATTTTCTTTTTGGGCCTCCTTCGTACGGCGCTGGCCAAACTTCGCGATTCGAAGACGGCCCCATCTCCCAGCTCCTATTATCTTGAGGATTCCTTCCGTGAAACACCGGGATCTTTAAGGATAGTCCGGCAAGCTTTATTTATGCTGCCTATTGGAATAAGAGCAAAGCTCCTTTTGCGAGACCAGCTTCATTTGCTCTATGAAGACATTTCTTTGATTTATGGAATTTCAAAACAGGCTTTAAAGTCACAAATGCGTCAGGCGAGGAGCCAATTGCGGGAGAAACTTCAGGAAATCCTGGACCGTTCCAGATAAATCATGGATTGCCGGGATCTAGAGAAATGCCTGCCCTCTTTTTTTGAGGACCTTCTTGACGAAAACGGATATCAGGAAGTCCATAAACATCTTGAAGCCTGCGAACGGTGCAAGGAGTATGCGGACAACACCGGTTCCTTATCCTATCAATTAAGCAAGCTCGGCGAGACTGTGTCGGTGCCCGAGGATTTGACAGTTTCCATCCTTTCCCGCCTCAAACAAGAGGAGGAGATTCCCGAAACGCCCAAGTCGAAAAATCCTGTTTGGCCATGGATCATTTTCCTGATTTTGGGCTTGGTGGGCGTTTTCTTTGGAATCGGCCGTCTGAAGACTCCCATTGTTTTAGAACAGGAAGAGGAGATTTCCGAAGAGGAGGCCCGGAAATTATTGGAAAAATTGAACGTGATTGCGGAACACTTGGAAAAAAACGAATAAGACGAAGAATCCCTGCGCAAGCTTATCAGCATTTTCTTCAAGGGGAGGCTATTGAACTTGCCCGGTATGTATTTGGAGTTAGTGCCCGCCGCCAAACTCCTGTCTGCCGAAAAAGGTTACCCCCCCCCCTTTTTAAAAGTCCCCGAATTGAGTCCTTAAATAAGCGCTAATTCCTTGAGGAAAAAGCTCTTAAATCGCTGGTAGGAAGCCAAAATCCCAGCTCAAAATATTTCCACTTTTTAAAGGACTAAAGGAGTGAGTTTCCCCAGGTTTTTGTAAGGGGGAGGGACTTTTGAAAAATGTTTAAAAACTTGTAATTCCCCTTTTCATTAGGTAATATTTAGTTGGCTGGCGAATCGGCGAAAAATTCTGGTAGCAGGCAAACCAAATCTACTAGAGTTGAAAAAACAAAAAAACAATCATCTAAGTCATAGATAAACTCCGAAAGGAGTTTTATTTTGGCTTCGAAATTAAAGGTATTAAAAAAGTCTTTAACTTTTGACGATTGTGAATGACCAGCTATGATTGACTCCCAAAACGGAAACTCGAATCGCTGGCTCCGGATCACGGCGCTTACCGTTGTTTTGATTTTCACCTGGACAACCATTGTCTGGGCCGATGGATCGGGCAATATTTTAAGTTCCATCGCGAAAGACCAAAAAGCCGCGCCTCCCGAAGCGGCCGAAAAGGCCAACCCCGCACAAGACCTTCGCTTAATCCACCTTCCCCAAGAGCTCGGGCAAATTAAACGGGTCTATCAAGGCACTGAAGCGGGACTCGTCGTTCACATTCAGGACGCCCACGTGAACGAAGAAGCCCAGCGCCGGATCGCCGATATCATCGAATATTTTTCAAAAAATCACGGGGCCCGCCTTGTCGCGATGGAGGGTGCCTCGGGGGAGCTGGCGCACCGGCTCCTTTCCGCTTTCCCGGATGATAAAGCGCGTGAGCTTACCGCGGATTATTTTCTGCGGGAAGGGGCCTTGAATGGGCCCGAATATTTGGCCCTCCTCAAACGTCCGGAGCTTGTGCTTTACGGCGCCGAAGACAAAAATCTCTATGAGGAAAATCGTCGCATTTTTCTTAATGCCCTGAATTTCAAAGAAAGGGACGAAATCCTTCTCCAGGGCTTGAGAAAAAGCATGGAAGGCGCAGCCCGTCATATTTTTTCGGGAGAATTGTGGGAACTCATTCGCCGGAGACGGGCCTTTCGTGAAGAAGAAAAAGAACTCATCGCTTATCTTCAATTCCTCGTGAGCCTTTCCAAAAAATGGCAGGTGCCGGGAGAATATCCCCAGATCCAGAATTTTCTCCGTCTTCTGGCCTTTGATGGAAAAATCGATTCCGAAAAAGCGGATAAGGAAGTCGGGCCGTTCATCGAGGAACTGAAGGGTTTTCTTTCGCCCGCTGATCTCGCGATTTTCGTTCAGACGACAAACGATTTCCAGACCCGGAAAATTTCGCGGGGGGAATATTACTCCTATCTTGCCGGCTTAACCCCCTCGTCCAACCCTCTTAAAAATTATTTCGAATATATCTCCCTGTACGAATCCATCGGCCTCGGGATTTTCGAGGAAATCGAAAAATTCGAGCACGAGATCAAAGCCAAGATGTTCCGGACGGATGAGGAAAAGACGCTGGACCGGCTCTTCCGGTTCCTCGAAATCTATGAAAAGATCTTTGATTTCGGCCTGACCAAAGAAGACGCGGATTTTTTCTATCAAAACCGGAGTGAGTTTAAATCGGGAACCTTTCAGCAGTTTCTGGCACCTCTCCTTGAGAAATATCACTTTGATCAGGAGTTCAAAGAGCTTTCTCTGGAATCTCTGGACGGAGACCTCCGGCAAATCGAGCGTTTCTACCAGCTCGCGCTTCAAAGAGACACGGTCCTCGCCGCGAACGCCCTTGAGAAAATGCAAAAGGAGCGGCAGGAAGTCTCGATCATCATCACGGGAGGTTTTCATACGCCCGGCATTGAAAGCGCGTTGCAGAACCGCAATCTTTCCTACCTCACCGTGACCCCCCGCCTCACCAAAGCCATTGATGAGGCCAAAGAGAGCCAGCGTTACACCCAAGCGATGCGGTCCGAGCCAACCCGCCTCGCCCAAATCCTCACCGATGCTCACTTTCCCGCGCGTTCGGGTCTCGCCAACGACCCCCGCTACCAGCTTCAAACGCCGCGGCCGTTTCCCACGCGCGCGGAATTACGCGAAATCACCGCTCCCGACATAGAAAATTTTGATCCCCGGCGCACACCCAAGCCCCTTCAATTTCCGGTGGAAGTCGCAAGCCTTCTGGCCGCAACCCACATCCATCTCCGGAGTGAGATTCGTCCTGAAATCCTGCAAGAAATGCGTCCGCTCTCCCCGGAGGAGGAATCTTGGCTGGTTATTTACAGCCCCCTTCTTCATCCGAGATCAGAACTCCGGCAAAAAGAGGGTTCTGGAGTTGTCTTTGGAAGACCAATCGGAGTGGACGGGGCCTCATTCATGGTCTCCTGGCACCCCAAGACCGAGCGAAGCGAAGTCCGCACCACGCGGCGGCGCCAGACCGCTCACTTTGAAATCGACGGGATCGTGCTGGGCCTTGAAATCCTGCCGGACAAAACCACACGAGATTTTCGCGAAGCGCAATTTAAATATCAACCCACGGTGCGCCGCGCCGAGGTGCGGAGCGAATCTAAAGAATTTACGGATTATAATGATCTAGTCCGGGCACTCACTGCCGGGACCTTTCCTATCGATCTTACCTTAAAGGCGGAAGTGAATGACCCCCTTCGCAAAAAGAAGCGGAATTTGAGATGGCTTCAGGATTTATCCCACTACCAGGAACTTGCCGGATTTTATGATCTGGTCCGTGACCTGATTTTAGCGCATGAAAAGGAATACTGGCACTTTAGGCCCAGGGCCGGAAGACCCCCAGAAGAATACGTGAGTCCTAGAGGCCTCTATAATGCATTTCCAGCTGCCCTTCGAAAGGCTCAGGGCTGGCAACAGCCCAGTTTTCTTACAGGAACCTATTTTCAAGCAGCACATCTCCTTCAAGCTGAACTCTCCAAGCCTGAGAAGGAAAGACGGTTTCGGGGCGAAGACGGGCCTGAAGATTTACGGGAAGCCCTGGGAGTGGATTCCGCCCAGAGTGTGTGGAAGCAGCTTCAC
>Ga0187893_10000555_pt1 | contig 96255 bp, 79 predicted proteins | sample MA1701074metaG_FD_139574 | JGI IMG/M metagenome (GOLD analysis project Ga0187893, IMG submission 139574) | White microbial mat communities from a basaltic lava cave in the Kipuka Kanohina Cave System on the Island of Hawaii, USA - MA170107-4 metaG ... | reverse complement strand
GCTCAAGGCGCTGCAGGGCACGTTCGATGCCGGGTCGCCGCAGCGCGAGGCGGAGGTGCTGGGGCCGGTGCTGGACGCGGAGCTGCTGGTGTTGGACGACCTCGGTGCCGGGCGCACGACGCCCTGGGCCCGCGAGGTGATCCACGACGTGATCGTCCACCGCTACAACGAAGAGCGGCCGCTGATCATGACCTCCAACCACGCGACGGGGGACGAGCCCGGGCGCGCGCGCGGAGCGAAGCGAGCGGCGCTCGACGCGCCGCTGTCGCTGCGCGACCGGCTGGGCGACGCGCTGATGTCGCGGCTGTACGAGATGTGCCGGATCGTGCGGGTCGAGGGCAAGGACTACCGCAGCGGGGTGCTGCACGCCAAGCACCACTTCTGAACCGCCGCGCCGCTGCCGGCGGGGAGCCACGCTTCGCGATGTCGTCCGGGACGTTCGACAACCTGCGCTACGAGCGCCGCGGGGCCGGCGCATGGATCACGATCGACCGGCCGGCCAAGCTGAACGCGCTCGACCGCGCGACGGTCGCGGAGATCGTCGCCGCCGCCGCGCACGCGCTGGCCGATCCCGCGGTCGCCGTGCTGGTGCTGACCGGCGCCGGAAAGGCGTTCGTGGCCGGGGCCGACATCGGCGCGATGTCCGCGCTCACGCCGCGCGAGGCCCAGGAGTTCTCGCGGTTCCTCCAGGCGAGCCTGGACACGCTCGAGCGATCGCCCAAGCCGGTCGTCGCCGCGGTCAACGGCTTCGCCCTCGGCGGCGGCTGCGAGCTGGCGCTGGCCTGCCATCTGCGCCTGGCCGCGGACCGGGCCAGCTTCGCCCAGCCGGAGGTCAACCTCGGCCTGATCCCCGGTGCGGGAGGCACGCAGCGCCTGCAGCGATTGGTCGGCCGTGGCCGGGCGCTGGGCCTGATCCTGACGGGGGCCGCGATCGACGCCGCCGAAGCCTGCCGCATCGGCCTGGTGCACGCGGTCCATCCGGCCGACGCCCTCGTCCCGGCGACGCTCGAGCTGGTCGAGACCTTGGCCGCGAAGAGCCCGATCGCCCTGGCGCGGGCGCTGGAGGCGACGCTCGCCGGGGGCGAGCTGCCGCTCGACCAGGGGCTGCGCTTCGAGGCCGGCCTGTTCGGGCTGTGCTTCGCGACCGAGGACATGCGCGAGGGGACCCGCGCCTTCCTCGAGAAGCGGACGCCGCGCTTCACCGGACGCTAGCGCGTGGTGCGCCTGCGCCTGCTGCGCGTCCTGCTGCCGCTGCTGCTCTTCGGCCTGGCCTGGCTGGTCTACCTCAGCTGGTCGCCGCGGGGCCCGGTGCACAGCCCGCCCAAGCTGGCGGCGGACGCGGCCGAGCCGCGCGCCAACCAGATCTGGTTCGTCGAGTACGAAGGCGAGCGCCGTGCGGTCGCCGGCGACGTCGAGCGCTTCGAGCAGCACGAGGACGGGGTGCTGGAGCTGGAGGGGATCCGCGATCTCGAGATCCACCGCGAGACGGGCCCACCCTGGATCGTCAACGCGACCCACGGCGAGCGGCACGGCGAGGTCGGCCGGCGCCTGTGGCACTTCGCGGAGCGCGTCGTGTTCCGCGAAGCCGAGCAAGGCGTGGTGCTCACGCTCCCCGAGCTCGACATCGACGAGTCGGCGGGCGAGGCGCGCTCCACGGGCGAGATCCGCTTCGCGGCGCCGGGAGTGAGCGGGCGCGCCGCCGGCCTGCTCTACGGGCTGCGCGGGCAGCCGGGGAGCCTGGCCCGACCGGTGTTCGACGACGCCCGGGGCGGGCGTGCCACCGCGCGCGAGGCCACGCTGTGGGACGGCCTGCGCGACGTCGAGCTGGTGGGCGAGGTCGTGCTGCTGCAGCAGGGCGAGCGACTGGACTGCGGCAGGCTGCGCTTGTGGCACGCGGGAGCCGGGCGGCTGCAGCGCGCCCTGGCGGCGGCCCGCGTCTGGGGCGGCTGGCCGCTGGGAGCGGGGAAGTCGGTCCAGGTCGGGGCGGAGGAGCTCGAGGCCTGGTTCGACGACGACGGAGCGGCCCGGCGGATCCGGCTCGACGGCGACGCGCTGGTGGGACAGGCGGATCGCAGGGTTTCGGCGGCCTCGATCGTTGCCGAGCGCAGCGCGGCGACGGGGGGCGGCTGGACGCTGCGCGCGGCCGAATCCGTCGTGGTGCAGACGGTCGTTTCGGGCGCGCCCGGACTGCTGCAAGCCGACGCGCTGGTGGCGAGCGTCGATGGCGCGCTGGCGCTGGAACAGGCCAACGCGGACGGCCACGTGAGCTTCGCGAGCGGAGCGACGCTGGCCGAGGCGGATCGCGCCAGCTTCGATGCCGGGGGCGAGGGCCGGATCGAGCTCGTCGCCGACGAGCGGCGCAAGGCCCGGCTGCGCCACGGAGCGCTGCGCGTGGCGGGAGCGCGGATCGTCACCGACCCGCAGGGGCGGCGGCTGCGGGCCGAGGAGCGCGTCGAGGCCAGCCTGCTGCCCGCGGCCGACGGGCCGTCCACCGCCCTGCAGCTGTTCTCCGCCGACGAGCCGGTCCATTTCGTCGCCTCGTGGCTCGACAGCCGCGACGGGGGGCGCCGCCTCGACTTCGGCGGCCCGGTGCGCGGCTGGCAGGGCGAGCGCAACCTCGCCGCCCACGAGCTGTGGATCGACCAGACGACGCGTACGATGGAGGCGAGCGGGGACGTGGCGACCCGCTTTCCCCGTCTCGAAGGGGGGGGCTCGACCTCCGAGGACGACTACGTTCAGATCACGGCGGGCCACCTGCGCTTCGACGACGGCGCGGGCGTGGCCGTCTACCGCGGTGACGTGCGGATGCGGATGTCCGAGGGCTGGATCGAGGCCGAGCGGATCGAGCTCCAGCGCGACGCGGCGACGGGACAGACGACGCAGGTCACGGCCAGCGGCCAGGTGCGGCTCGAGTTCCAGCGCACGGAGTCCGGCGAGCTCCAGGCGCCGGTGAGCGGCGAGGCCGACCGCGCCCTGTACGAGCCGCTGCTCGCCCGGATCCGCCTGTTCGGCGAGCAGTCGCCGGCGACGGTCGCGCGCGGGGGGCGGGGCGGCGGAACGACGGCGGGTCGGGTGCTAGCCTATCGGCTGGACCTGGGGACGCTGGAGGTCGACTCCGGCGACCAGGGCTCGGCGAGCATCCGGACCCACGGGCCCTAGGACGCTGATGCACGAGACGGACCCCCGTCCGGCGCCGCTCGGGACCGCGGCCGCTCCCGCCGGCACCGGCCTCGAGGCACGGGGTCTCGTCAAGCGCTTTCGCCGACGCCCCGTCGTCGACGGGGTCTCGGTCCGGATCGGCCCCGGGGAGGTGGTCGGCCTGCTCGGGCCCAACGGGGCGGGGAAGACGACCTCGTTCTACCTGATCCTCGGCCTGCTGCCGCCGCAGCGCGGTCAGGTGCTGCTCGACGGCGAGGACATCACGTCGCTGCCGATGTACCTGCGCGCGCGCCGCGGCATCGGCTACCTGCCCCAGGAAGCGTCGATCTTCCGCCGCATGACGGTCCGCGAGAACCTGCTGTCGATCCTCGAGATGCGACCGGCGGCGGCCGAGGACGCTCCGGCCCGCTGCGACGATCTGCTGCGCCAGTTCGGACTCACGGGCGTGGCCGGCACCCCGGGCTACGCGCTGTCCGGAGGCGAGCGACGGCGGGCCGAGATCGCACGCGCGCTCGCGAGCGAGCCGCGCTACATGCTGCTCGACGAGCCGTTCGCGGGCATCGACCCGATCGCGGTTGCGGAGCTGCAACGCATCGTCGTCCAGCTGCGCGCTGCCGGCATCGGCGTGCTGATCACCGATCACAACGTCCGCGAGACTTTGCAGATCACCGATCACGCCTATATTATCAGCGAGGGACGTATCTTCCGGCACGGCACGCCGTCGGAGCTCGCGACCGACGCGGAAGTCCGGCGGGTCTACCTCGGAGAGAACTTCCGCTTGCACTGACGCCCGTGATGCAACCGACACCGGTCCGCCCCGTCGGAGCCGCGACGCGACGCAACGCGTGGCGCGCTCGCCGTTCGAGCCGGCACGGCACACGGTCGAGGCGCAGGCCCGCATGACCGGCGGCGAGCCCGGCGGCTGACGGAGACGATGGCACTCGAGCAGAAGCTGAGCGCGCGGCTCAGCCAGCGGCTGGTGATGACGCCGTCGCTGCAGCAGGCGATCAAGCTGCTGCAGATGTCGAAGCTGGAGCTGGTGGAAGAGGTCCAGCAGGAACTCGTCGAAAACCCGGTGCTCGAGGAGTCGGAGGCCGCTCCCGGCGAGGCGGCCGAGGCCGAGGAGAAGCCGGCCGATCCGTTCGACGAGATCGACTTCGACTCCTACTTCCAGGATGCCGAGGGCTACCGCCCGCGGGCACCGCTCGAGATCGGGACGGAGCTGCCGACGATCGAGAGCACGCTGGCCGAGCCGGCGGATCTGGCCGACCACCTGCTGTGGCAGCTGCAGATGTCGGCGGCCGACGAGCGGACGCGCGAGATCGGCCGCTCGATCATCGGCAACATCAACCCCCAGGGCTACCTCGCCGCATCGCTCGAGGAGATCGGGCAGATGGGGGACTTCGCCCCCGACGAGGTGGAGCGCGCGCTGGCCGCGATCCAGGCGCTCGACCCGGCCGGAGTCGGGGCGCGCGACCTGGCCGAGTGCCTGACGCTGCAGCTGCGCCAGCTGGGCGAGCAGGGCACGCCGGCCGAGACCATCGTGCGCGACCATCTGGACAAGCTCGAGGGCCGACGCTACAAGGAGCTGGCCGAGGCGCTGGGCCTGGGGATGGACGATCTGGGGGCCGAGATCGAGATCATCCGCGCCCTCGACCCGCGTCCCGGCCTGCGCTACAGCACCGAGCGCAGCAACTACGTCGTCCCCGACGTCTACGTCGTGCGCCTGGACGACGACTACCAGGTGATGCTCAACGAGGAGGGGCTGCCGCGGCTGCGGATCAGCCCGGTCTACCGCCGGATGGTGGCGCGCGGGGCCGCGGGGCCGACCCCCGACGACGCCAAGGAGTACGTTCGCAACAAGCTGCGCGCGGCGTTCCGGCTGATCAAGAGCCTGGAAGAGCGACAGCGGACGATCTACAAGGTCGCGACCTCGATCGTCAAGTTCCAGCGGGCGTTCCTCGATCACGGGATCGAGCGCATGCGGCCGCTCGTGCTCAAGGATGTGGCCGAGGACATCGGCATGCACGAGAGCACGGTCAGCCGGGTGGTCAACAACAAGTACATGCACACGCACCGCGGGCTGTTCGAGATGCGCTTCTTCTTCCACAGCGCGATCGCCTCGAGCGGCGGCGGGGAGAGCGTCTCCTCGCTGACGGTCAAGGATCGGATCCGCCGGATCGTCGCCGGGGAGGACCCCGGCCGCCCCCACTCCGACGCGGCGATCGTCAAGCTGTTGGAGGAGGACGGGCTGCAGATCGCGCGCCGCACGGTGGCCAAGTACCGCGAGGAGCTGAAGATCGGCTCGTCCGGCCAGCGCCGCCGGCCGTTCGGCCCCGACGCCCGCGAGACCCGCACCCCCGATGCGACGGAGGAGCCATGAAGATCGACGTGACCGGACGGCAGATGGACGTGACGCCCGCGCTGCGCCAGTTCGCCGAGGAGAAGCTGGGGAAGCTGGACAAGGTGCTGGACGGTCCGGTGGAGGCGCACCTGGTGCTGGCGATCAACAAGCACCGGCACTCGGCCGAGGTCAAGCTCGTGTCGCGGAACGTGGTCCTGTCCTGTGCGGCCGAGACCGGCGATCTGTACGCCTCGATCGGCGAGGCGGTCGACAAGCTCGAGCGGCAGGCGCTCAAGCACAAGGAGCGGATCCACGACCACAAGCAGCGCCGCGCGGCGCGCGAGGCCGGGGCGGGGAGCGCGAGCCCGGCCGCGGCGAGCGACGCGGCGGAGCCGGCATCCGCCACGGCGCGGCCGCGCATCGTCCGCAGCCAGCGCTATCGCATCAAGCCGATGTCGGCCGAGGACGCGGTGCTGGAGCTCGAGGCCACTGCCGAGGACCTGATCGTGTTTCGCGAGGCGGAGACCTCCCGCCTCAACGTCGTCTACCGGCTCGACGACGGCAGCTTCGCGCTGATCGATCCCGAATTCTGAGGTCCGGCTCGCGGCTTGACCCTGGCCGGGGGCCGCTGCTACTGTTTGTGGCTGAAAGACTTCGGGAGATTCGCGGCGGGCGCGCCCCGCTCGCGGCGACCCCGGAGCGCGCGCCGCGCGGCGGAGACGCCCAGTCGTGAGCAAGGATCGAGCGAACGACGCGCCGGGGACGGCGACCAGCGCGAGCCGGCGCGAATGGAGCGAGGGGACGCTGCGCCAGGCTCTGGCGCGGCGAGCCGAGCGGGCGGGTCCGTTCTCGACCGTCTCGAGCCTGCCGATCGAGCGGCTGTACACGGCGGAGGACCTCGGCCCCGAGCCCCTGGGCGGCCACCTCGGCTTTCCCGGCGAGTATCCGTTCACGCGCGGCATCCACCCGACGATGTACCGCGGCCGGCTGTGGACGATGCGGCAGTTCGCCGGCTTCGGCTCGGCCGCCGACACCAACGCGCGCTTCAAGTACCTGCTGGACCACGGTCAGACCGGGCTCTCGGTGGCGTTCGACCTGCCGACGCTGATGGGCCGCGACAGCGACGACGAGCTGGCGCGGGGCGAGGTCGGACGGGAAGGCGTGGCGATCGACACGCTCGACGACATGGAGCGGCTGTTCGAGGGGATCCCGCTCGACCGCGTGTCGACGTCGATGACGATCAACGCGCCGGCGGCGGTGCTGTTCGCGATGTACCTGGCCGTGGCCGAGAAGCAGGGCGTGCCGCTCGAGCGGCTGACCGGGACGGTGCAGAACGACATCCTCAAGGAGTACATCGCGCAGAAGGAGTGGATCTACCCGCCGCGACCGAGCCTGCGCATCGTCACCGACCTGATCGCCTTCTGTCTGCGCCGCGTGCCGAAGTGGAACACGATCTCGATCTCGGGCTACCACATCCGCGAAGCGGGATCGACGGCGGTCCAGGAGCTGGCGTTCACGCTCGCCGACGGCATCACCTACGTCCAGGCCGGGATCGAGGCCGGGCTCGAGGTCGACGCCTTCGCTCCGCGGCTCTCGTTCTTCTGGAACTCGCACAACGACTTCTTCGAGGAGGTCGCCAAGCTGCGGGCCGCGCGCCGGATGTGGGCGCGCATCCTGCGCGAGCGTTTCGGCGCGCGGAACGCCGAATCGTGGAAGCTGCGGTTCCACACCCAGACCGCGGGCTGCTCGCTGACGGCCCAGCAACCCTACAACAACATCGTGCGCGTGACGGTCCAGGCGCTGGCCGCGGTGGTCGGCGGCACCCAGTCGCTGCACACCGATTCCTACGACGAGGCGCTGGCCCTGCCGGGAGACCATGCGGTGACGGTCGCGCTGCGGACCCAGCAGATCCTGGCCGAGGAGTCGGGCGTGGCGAACACGATCGACCCGCTCGGCGGATCGTATTTCGTCGAGGCGTTGACCGACCGGATCGAGCGCGAAGCGCTCGAGATCATCGACCGCATCGAGCGCATGGGCGGGATGGTGGCGGCGATCGAGGCCGGCTTCCCGCAGCGGGAGATCGCCGAGGCGGCCTATCGTTACCAGCGGCAGGTCGACGCGGGCGAGAAGACGATCGTCGGGGTCAACCGTCACCTCGGCGACGACGAGCGGCGTCCGGGGCTGCTCAAGATCGACGCCGCGATCGAGCCCGAGCAGCTGCGGCGCCTGGAGCAGATCCGCGCGCGACGGGACGCGGGGCGGGTGGAGCGGGCGCTCGCGGCGCTGCGCGCGGCCGCCGGCGACGGGGACAACCTGATTCCTCCGATGCTGGAGGCGGTGCGCGCCTACGCCAGCGTGGGCGAGGTCTGCCGCGCGCTGATCCCGGTCTTCGGCAGCTACCGCGAGGTCGCGGTGCTGTAGGCCGCGGCCGGGCCGGGCGGGAGGAGTCGCGGTGAGCGCGAGGCAGAGATTGCGGCTGCTGGTGGGGAAGGTCGGGCTCGACGGCCACGACCGCGGCGTGAAGATCATCGCCCGGGCGCTGCGCGACGCGGGCCACGAGGTGATCTACACCGGGCTGCACCAGACGCCGGAGATGGTCGTGCAGACCGCGATCCAGGAGGACGTCGACGCGGTGTCGCTGTCGATCCTGTCCGGGGCGCACAACCACCTGCTCCCGCGCGTGCTGGAGCTGCTGCGCGAGCAGGGCGCGGACGACATCGTGGTCTTCGGCGGCGGCATCATTCCCGACGAGGACATCCCCGGGCTGAAGGCCGCCGGAGTGCTGGAGATCTTCACGCCCGGGGCCTCGACCGAGCAGGTCGTGTCCTGGGTCGACGCCAACGTGAAGGCGCGCCGGCGCTGACGGCCCGCGGCGGGATCCGTCCCGCCGCGGCGCGAGCCGCAGATGGAACGAGAATACCGGCCGGCGGAGGTCGAGCGGCGCTGGACGGGCGAGTGGGAGCAGCGGCAGCTGTTCCGCGCCCGGCCGGAGGGCGGGGCCGAGCCGTTCTGCATGGTGATCCCGCCCCCGAACGTCACGGGGGACCTGCACGTCGGCCACGTCCTGGTCTACACGCTTCACGACATCGTGGCCCGCTGGCGCCGGATGCAGGGCCGGGACGTGCTGTGGCTGCCGGGGACGGACCACGCGGGAATCGCCACCCAGCTCGTCGTCGAGCGGCAGCTCGAGCTGGAAGGGCTGTCGCGCGAGGCGCTGGGACGGGAGGCGTTCGAGGCCCGGGTCTGGCAGTGGAAGGAGACCTACGGCGGCCGGATCACGGGCGCCCTGCGCCGGCTCGGCTGCTCGGTCGACTGGAGCCGCGAGCGCTTCACCCTCGACGAGGGCCTGTCGCGGGCGGTGCGCGCGGTCTTCGTCCGGCTGTTCCGGGAGGGGCTGATCTACCGCGACCGGGCGATGGTCAACTGGTGCCCGCGCTGCCGGACCGCGCTCTCCGATCTGGAGACGATCCACGAGGACGTCGAGGGCCGGCTGTACACGGTCCGCTACCCGGCGGCGGGCGGCGGCGGGGAGGGCGTGCGGGTCGCGACGACGCGCCCGGAGACGATGTTCGGCGACACCGCCGTGGCGGTTCATCCGGCGGACGAGCGCTTCGCGGGCCTCGTCGGCCGCCGCGTGGTCGTGCCGCTGACGACCCGCGAGGTGCCGATCGTGGCCGACGACTTCGTCGATCGCGAGTTCGGCACGGGGGCGGTCAAGCTCACGCCGGCGCACGATCCGAACGACTTCCGCGCATCGCGCCGGCTCGGGCTCCCGGAGCTCGTCGCGCTCGACGCCGCGGCGCGCATGACCGAGGCCGCCGGCGCCTACGCCGGGCTCGATCGGTTCGTCGCCCGCGAGCGGATCGTGGCCGACCTGACGGCGGCCGGGCTGCTCGAAAACGTCCGGCCGCACCCGCACGCGGTCGGCCACTGCCAGCGCTGCTCGACGATGATCGAGCCCTTGGCCTCGACCCAGTGGTTCGTGCGGATCGCGCCGCTCGCCGGCCCGGCGATCGAGGCGGTCGAGCGCGGGCGCACCCGGTTCATCCCGCCCGCCTGGAGCAAGACGTACTTCGAGTGGATGCGCAACATCCACGACTGGTGCATCTCGCGCCAGCTGTGGTGGGGCCACCGCATTCCGGCCTGGCACTGCGACCGCTGCGCGAGCTGCGACGTCGCCGAGACGGCGCCGGCGGGATGCGCCGCCTGCGGCGGCCCGCTGCGCCAGGACGACGACGTGCTCGACACCTGGTTCTCCTCGGCGCTGTGGCCGTTCTCCACGCTCGGCTGGCCGGCCGAGACCGCCGACCTGCGCCGCTACTATCCGACCAGCCTGCTGATCACGGGCCACGACATCATCTTCTTCTGGGTGGCGCGGATGCTGATGATGGGGCTGCGGTTCCGCGGCGACGTGCCGTTCCACGAGGTCTACATCCACGGCCTGGTGCGCGACGAGCACGGGCAGAAGATGTCGAAGACCAAGGGCAACACGGTCGATCCCGCCGAGCTCCAGCAGCGCTACGGCACGGACGCGGTGCGGTTCACGATGGCCGCGCTCGCCGCTCCGGGCAACGACATCCCGCTCGCGCCGCAGCGGATGGAGGGCTATCGCGCCTTCGCCAACAAGCTGTGGAACGCGGCGCGCTTCGTGCTGCTGCAGGTCGGCGACGGGGCGCCGGGCGCGAGCCGGGCCCCGGGGCCGGCGTCGCGCTTGCCGGAACGCTGGATCCGCTCGCGCCTGCAGGCCGCGATCGACGAGACCGCACGCTCGCTGGCCGAGCATCGTTTCGACCGGGCCGCCGACACGCTGTACCACTTCATCTGGCACGAGTACTGCGACTGGTACATCGAGATGGTCAAGCCGCGCCTGCGGGAGCGGGAAGGATCCTCCGGCGCGGAGGCGCGGGCGGTGCTGCTCGAGGTGCTGGAGCGGCTGCTCGCGCTGCTGCATCCGATCATGCCGTTCGTCACCGAGGAGATCTGGGGCAAGCTGCCGGGAGCACGCCCGGCGCTCGCCGTCTCGGCCTGGCCGCGGAGCGACCCGCAACGGACCGACGGCGAGGCCGAGCGGCAGGTGGCGCTGATCCGCGAGCTCGTGGTCAAGGTCCGGAGCCTGAGGAGCGAGTGCGACCTCGACCCCGGCCGGGTGGTCGAGGTGCGGGTGGCGGGCGCCGACGCCGGGCAGGCGGCGCTGCTCGCGGCCGAGCGCGACTGGCTCGAGCCGCTCGCCCGCGCCACGCGGGTGAGCGCGGTCGCCGCGCTGCGCGAGGATCTGGTGGCGGCGCGAGGCATGCTCGCGGGCGGACTCGAGCTGGCGATCCCGCTCGCGGGGTTGCTCGACCTCGAGCTGGAGCGGGCGCGCCTGGAGAAGGAGCTGGCGCGGGTCGGGGGCGAGCTCGACGGGCGGACGCGGCGTCTGGCGGACGCCGGCTTCCTGACGCGGGCTCCGGCCGACGTGGTGGAGAAGGAGCGGAGGATCGAGCGCGAGCTGCGCGAGCGCAAGGACCGGCTGGAGGCGAGCCTGCTCCGGCTGCGGCCCGGGTCCGCGCGATGATCGCGGCTGCGGCGCGGAACGGAGGGAACGGCACGGCGCGGCCGCTCGACCCGGCCCTCGTGCGGCGTGCGGCGCGGGCGGCGCTCGACGAGGATCTCGGGGAACGCGGCGACGTCACGGGTGAGCTTGCGCTGCCCGCGGCGCGACACGTGACCGCGGTGATCGTGGCCCGCGCCGAGCTGGTCCAGGCCGGCCTCCCCGTCGCGCGCGAGGTCTTCGCGCTGCTCGATCCCGCGATCGAGTTCGAGCCGGCGCGCGAGGACGGATCCCGGCTCGGACGCGGTGCGACGGTCGCCTCGCTGCGCGGGGCGGCCCGGCCGATCCTGGCGGGGGAGCGCACGGCGCTGAACTTCCTGATGCGAATGTCGGGCATCGCCACGGCGACGGCCGCCGCCGTGGAGGAGATCGCCGGCAGCGGGACGCGGATCCTCGACACGCGCAAGACCGCTCCCGGCCTGCGCGTCCTCGACAAGTACGCCGTGAGCTGCGGGGGCGGCTGCAACCACCGGATGGGGCTCCACGACGCGGTGCTGATCAAGGGCACCCACCGCGCGGCAGGCTGCTCGATCGCGGAGGCGGTGCGCGAAGCCCGGCTCCGCGGTCACGAGCCCGGTCGCATCACGGTCGAGGTGCGCGACCTGGCGGAGCTGGCCGAAGCGATCGCGGCCGGGGCGGCCCGCGTGCTGCTGGACAACATGGACGTCGCCGCGGTGCGCTCGGCGGTTCGCGCCGCGGCCGGGCGCGTCACCCTCGAAGCGTCCGGCGGGCTGCGCCCCGGGAAGCTGCGGGAGATGGCGGAGACCGGGGTCGACTTCCTCAGCCTGGGCTGGCTGACCCACTCGGCGCCCGCCGCCGATCTGGCGCTCGAGGTCCGGGCGTGGTCGTCGTGAGCGCCTGGCCGGCGGACCTCGCGGGGGAGCGGTTCGGCGCGCTCGTGCGCGACGTCCGGTTCGTCAAGCGCTGGCTGCTGCTCCCGCGAGTCGCATCGACGAACGACGAGCTGCGCCGGCTCGCCGCCGCCGGAGCGGAGGAAGGGACCGTGGTCCTCGCCGACGAGCAGACCGCCGGGCGGGGCCGGCAGGGCCGCAGCTGGCACTCGACCGCCGGGGCCGGCCTGTACCTCTCGGTCCTGCTGCGCCCTTCCGACCCGGCGCCGGCCGTGACGCGCTGGACGATCGCCGCGGCGCTCGCCGCGGCCGAGGCCTGTCGCGCGACGAGCGGGGTCGACGTCGCGATCGAGTGGCCGAACGACCTGATGGCGGGCGGCCGGAAGGTCGGGGGGATCCTGGCCGAGAGCCGGACGACCGGGTCGCGGGTCGACGAGCTGATCCTCGGCGTCGGGATCAACGTCCACCACGCCGCGGCTGACTTCCCGCCCGAGCTGCGCACGAGCGCCACGTCGCTGTCGATCGCCGGCGACCGGCGGCCCGACCGCGGTCGCCTGGCCGCGGCCCTGCTCGAGCGCATCGGGGCCCTGGCCGAGGACTTGGCGCGCGGGGGGTGGCCGGAGATCGTCGCCGACTGGGAGCGGCTCGCGCCCGGCGCGCGGGGCTCCCGCGTGCGCGTGCTTCCGGCGGGTCGCGACGAACGAGCCGTGGAAGGCGTCACCTGCGGCCTCGACGCCTGCGGGGCCTTGCGCGTCCTGGGCGGTGATGGTCGGATGATCGTCGTGCGCCGGTTGGACTCCGTCGCGGCGCTGGGGCGCTGAAGCCGTGCTGCTCGCGCTCGACGTCGGGAACACGCAGAGCGTCTTCGGCCTGTTCCAGGGCGAGACGCTCCTCGCCGACTGGCGCCTGGCGACCCGCGCCGAGGCGACCGCGGACGAGCTGGGAACGTTGCTGCACGCGCTGCTGGAGCGCGGGGGGCACGAGCCGCGCCGGATCGAGGGCGTCGTCGTCGCCTCGGTGGTCCCGGACCTGAACGAGACCGTCGCCACGATGGCCCGGCGCTACCTCGGGCGGGAGGCGCTGTTCGTCGGCCCCGGGACCCGCAGCGGCATGGCGATCCTCTACGAGAACCCGCACGAGGTCGGCGCCGACCGCATCGTCAACGCCGTCGCCGCGCGGTCCCGCCACGGAGCGCCGGTGATCGTGGTCGACTTCGGCACCGCGACCACCTTCGACGTCGTCGCGCCGGGGGGCGAGTATCTCGGCGGCGTGATCGCCCCCGGGCCACGGATCGCCGCGGAGGCGCTGTTCGAGCGCGCGGCGCGGCTGCATCGCGTGAGCCTCGAGCGGCCGGAGCGGGTGATCGGCCGCACCACGGAGCAGAGCCTGAAGTCGGGGCTGTACCACGGTTACGCCGATCTGGTCCTGGGCCTGATCCGGCGCATCCGGGCCGAGCTGGGACAGGAGGCGCCCGTCGTCGCCACCGGCGGGCTCGCGGCGATCTACGCGCGAGAGCTGGACCTCGTGGCGGCGATCGAGCCGCACCTGACGCTCGAGGGCCTGCGCCTGATCTGGCAGAAGAACCGCAGTTGAAGCTCCTCGTCGTCTGCAGCGGCAACATCTGCCGCAGCCCGATGGTCGCCGCGCTCCTGGGCCGGGCTGCGGACCGGGCCGGGCTGGACCTCGTGGTCGAATCCGCCGGAACGCTCGGGATCGAGGGGTCGGCGGCCTCGCCCCAGGCGATCGAGGCGCTGCAGGAAATCGGTCTCGATCTCCGCTCGCACCGCTCCCGGGGACTGAGCGCGGCACTCGTGGGGACGGCCGATCGGATCGTGGCCATGGAGCGCGAGCACCTCGCGCTGCTCGCCCGCCGTTTCCCCGTCCGGGCGCAGCCGCGCGTGCTGCTCCGCGCTTTCGAGCGCTCGGTCGACCCCGACCCCGCGCCGGACGATCTCGAGGATCCGATCGGTCGGCCGCTCGAGTTCTACCGCGCCCAGCGCTCCCTGATCGAGCGCTGCGTCGACCATCTGCTGGTCCATCTCGGCGGGTCGCCGGACGCGCCGGGACGCGGTTGAGCGGCCGCGGGCGGAGCGCGTGAGCGAGGACCGGCAGCTCGGCGCCGCGAGCTACGCGCGTCGCATCGAACGACGGTGGACCGCGGCCCTCGGCCGGCCGGTCGTCCTCTCGCCGCGCGACTGGGAGACCGTTCTCGACTGGCACACCCGGGGCATCCCGCTCGAGGTCGTGGACGAAGCGATCGAGGCCGCGGCAGAGCGGGCGACCGAGCGTGGGAAGGACCCGCCGCGGGGTCTGAGCGACCTCGGGCCGGCCGTCGACGGGGCGTGGGCGACGATCGTGGGAGGGCGCGTCGGAGGCGGGCCCGGCAGGGGGGAGCCGCCTCCGGCGCCGGAAACGGCCTGGCGCGCGCGGGCGGCGGCGGAGCCGGACGGCTCGCCTCTCCGAAGCCTGCTGCAATCCTTGCTCGACCGGCTGGCGCACGGCGAGTCCCGCGCGACGCTCGACGCGCAGCTCGACCGCGAGCTCGTCCGTCACGCTGCCCCCGCGCTGCTGCGCGACGCGCTGCGCGAGATCGACCGCGACGTCGCCCCGCACCGATCGCGGATCGCGCCGGCCCGGCTGGCGGAGATCCGCGATCGTGCCGCCGTCCGGCGGCTGCGCCAGAAGCTCGGCCTGCCGGCGCTGGGGCGCGACCGGAGCTGAGCCACAGCGCCGCTTCGAGACGGCGACCCACTCCTCCGGCGATCCGTCGTCCTCGCGCCGCGGCACGCGCGGGAGCTAAGATGAGACCGTCCCGTCGCCTCCGGCGAGGCTCCCGTTGTCGACAGGGCTGCGCCCTCGGCTTCCGCTGGCTCCGCTGTCGGTCGGCCTGCTCGCGGGGATCGCCGCGGCGGCCTGGCTTCCTTGCCATCGGGTTCCGACATGGGCCACGCTCGCCGCGATCGGCGTGGCGCCCCCGGCGTGGAGGGCGCGCGGCGGTCTCGGCTCTCTCGCGCTGGCCCTCGCCGCGGCCGCCTGCGGTGCGTGGATCGAGGACCGGGATCGGTCCGCACACGCCGCCCGCGCGGCGGAGATCGGGCTGCCCGACGACGGAGCCCCGGTCGAGCTCCACGTGCGCGGGAGACTGCTCGAGCCGCCGGAGCCGTCGCACGACGGCGAGATCGTGCTCCGACTCGAGGCCTGGCGGGAGAGAGAGGGCCGGGGACCCGCCGGGGTGCTGTCGCTGCTGCTCAGGGTCGCGCCGTCGCCGGGGGGCTCCGCCGGGGAGCTGCGCCGGTGGGAGGCGGGGGACGAGGTTCGCGCTTGGTGCCGCCTGCGCCGACCGGTCGCTCCGCGAACACCCGGGTCGAGGGCCTTCTCGCTCCGCGCGCGCGGACTCGACGCCGTCGGCACGGTCAAGAGCCCGCACCTCGTGGAGCTGGTCGCGCGGGGCCGGCCCGGCCTCGCGCGCTGGGCCGGACGCGCCAAGCTCGCCGCCCGGCTCCGGCTCGACCGGTGGATCGGGGTGGGAACGGAGCCGCGGGCGCTCGCCGGTGCCTTGCTCCTCGGAGACCGCGCGGCGCTCGAGCCCGAGGCCAACGCCTGGCTCCGGCAGTCGGGGCTGGTGCACGTGGTGTCGATCAGCGGGCTGCACGTCGGTCTCGTGGTCCTTGCGCTCGCGGAGCTGCTGCGACGCGTCGGGGCCGGACCGCGCCTGCGTCTCGTCGTCCTGGCCCCTTTCCTGCTCGGCTTCTGCCTGCTCGTCGGACCGCGCTCTCCGGTCCAGCGCGCCGCGCTCGGGGCGGGGGCGATGCTGCTCGGGCAAGCGATCGGGCGGGCGGGCAACGCGCTGAATGCGCTGCTCGCTGCGGCCGCGGTGCTGGCCGCCGCGCAACCCGCGGTCCTCCAGGACGTCTCCTTCCAGCTGACGTTCCTCGCCACCGGCGGGATCGTGCTGCTCGCACGCCCGCTGGCCGCCGGCTGGCCCCTGGCGCGCGCCCTCGCATCGCCGCTCGCGGCCGGCCTCGCCGCCTATCACGGGACGTCGGCCGCGCTCGCCTGGCACTTCGGGATGCTCGCGCCGCTGGGGGTGATCTGGGGAGTTCCGGCGGTGCCGCTGTGCGGAGTCGCTCTCCTGGCCGGGTACGCGTCGGTGCTCGCACCATTACCCGTGCTGGCGGCGCTTGCGGCACGCTGCACCGAACTCGCCTGCGACGGTCTGATCCGTCTTTCCGCGGTCGCCGTCGGCATGCCGGGCACGTTCACGGTGGTGCCGCGTCCCGCCGGACTGCTTCTCGCGTTGCATGGCACGGCGCTCGCGCTCCGGGTCGCCGCGCCCGGCCGGTCCGCCCGCTTCCGCATCGGCTCCGGTGCCCTCATCGGGCTGGCGTCGGTCTGGCTCCACCTCGGGCCGCCGCCACCCGCGGCGAGCGCGCGGATCGAGGCGTCCGTGCTGGACGTCGGGCAGGGTCTGGCGGTGGTCCTGCGTGGCCCCGGGGGCGTCGTCGCGGTCGACGCGGGCGGGAGCCGCAGCCGCTCGTTCGACCCGGGCGAGCGGATCGTGGTGCCCTACCTGCTGGCCGTGGGCGCCCGCCGCGTCGAGGCCCTGGTCGTGACCCACGAGGATCTGGATCACGCGGGCGGCACGTTCGCGCTCGTGCGGCTGCTCGAGGTGGGAGAGGTCTGGCTCGGGCCCGGGCACTCGGCGAGTCCGCGGCTGGCCGCACTCGTGGATCTGGCGCGGCGCAACGGGGCCGCGGTCATCGGCGTGGCCGCCGGCAAGCGCGGCGAGCCGGGGGGGATTCCGCTCCGCGTGCTCGCACCGGTCGTGGGGCAACTCCCGGCCGCCAGCAACGCGCGGTCTCTCGTGCTGGCCGCGGGCACCGAGCCGGCGCGCCTGCTCATCCCGGGAGACATCGCGCGGACGGAAGAGACCGGGCTGCTGGAAGACGCGGGAGCCCTGCGGTCCGAGGCGCTCGTCCTCGCGCACCACGGGAGCCGCAGCGGATCGGGGCGAGACTTCCTCGACGCGGTCGGCGCGTGGCTGGCGATCGCGTCGGTCGGACGCCACAACTCGTTCGGGCATCCCCATCCCGAGACCGTCGAGCGCGTTTCGGCGACGGGCGCCAGGCTCCTGCGCACCGATCGGGACGGGTGGGTCCACCTCGTCGAGCGCTCGCGTGGGTGGATCGTCCTGTCCGACCGAGGCGATCGGCCCGGAAGCTGCCGGGACGGGCGGTTGCGGCCGGGCCCGGGCGAGCGGATCCTGTCCTCGCACGGTGACGGAGCGTTGCGTCCCGTCGAGGACGCCCGCCTTCGAGAGCCGGGATCCGGCCCGGATCCGCGGGGGTACGGATGTTGCTTCCCGTGAGGGCGAGCGCCCGCAGCCCGGAGGTCCACGCATGAATCCCAGGCGGCCGTCGCGGCGGCTCGTCAGGATCGCGGCCCTCGCGGCCCTGACGGCGACCACGCTCGCGGCCGCCGACGCCGCGCGCACGAGGCCGGGGAGCGCCCGCGGCGGGAGCGGCTCGGGCGCGACCCGCGCGAGCGGCACCGCGACCTACGGGCACCGCGCAGGCCACCACCACGGCCACTTCCACGGCCGCTACGGCCACCACGCGTACGGCGGCCTGCACTACTACGGTGACCCGTTCTGGTTCGGCCCCTACTGGGGGTGGTGGCCTCAACCGAGGCCCCTCGCCCTGGGCGCGATCGTCCCGGGCAAGACGGCGCCGGCCGTGATCGAGACCGACCTCCGGCCGCGGAGGGCGGAGGTCTGGATCGACGGCAGGATGCTGGGGCAGGCGCGGGATTTCGACGGGCGCTGGGATCGGCTCTGGATCCCGCCTGGAGAACACGTGGTGGAGTTCCGCAAGGAGGGCTACCAGACGCTCCGCCGGCCGGTCGTTCTCCCGCCGGCGGGGTTTCTCCGGATCGAGGAGAGGTTGCAGCGTGGCGCGGGCCCCGACCCGAGATCGACCGCGGAGGAACCGATCGTCGAGGCCGCACCCCCGACCCCGGCAGCGAGCGGGAGCGAACGACAACGACCCGCGCTGCGGCGGGGCCTGCTGCACATCGAGGTGCTCCCGGCGGACGCGGCCGTCTACCTCGACGGAGAGTTCCTCGCGCACGGGGACGAGCTGGCCCGGCTGCACGGCGCCATCCCGGTCGCCGAGGGCGCGCACCTGGTCGAGGTCGTGAGGCCGGGGTACGCGGCCCGGTCCGTCGAGGTCGAGGTCGCGGGAGGCGAACCGGTCCGTCTCACGGTCGACCTGCGAGCCGAGACGGAAAGCGGAGACTGAGCGCTCATTCCAGGTCGCGCAGGTTCTTTCCGGGCTTGAAGCGGATCGTCTTTCCGGGCGGGATCCGCACCTCACGGCCGGTGCGGGGATTGCGGCCGATCCCCTTCTTGCGCGGCTTCACCTGGAAGACGCCGAAGCCCCGCAGCTCGATCCGCTCCCCGCGGTCCATCGCCATCTTCATCGCGTCGAAGACGGCCTCGACCGCCTCCACCGCCTTGACCTTCGTGATCTCCGCGTCCTCCGCGACCTGATTGATGATGTCGGCCTTGATCATCGAGCCCCCCGGTCCGGCAGTCTGGACCACGCACCGCGGGCTGTCAAGCCGCTCGAGAACGTAACTCCTTGAGCAGCAACAGATAGAAGATCGGATCCCTGGCTCCGGCCCCCGTCGCGTGTTACGGTCCTCCGGATGACCCTGCCCAAGGTGGTGATCGTCGGGGCCCCGAACGTCGGGAAGAGCACGCTCTTCAACCGGCTCCTGGGGCGCAGGCGGGCGATCGTCACCGACCACCCCGGAATGACGCGCGACCGGCTCGAGGGAACGGTCGCCGCCGAGGCCGTCCGCTTCGTGCTGGTCGATACCGGTGGGCTGACCCCGGGCCTCGAGCTGCCCTACGCCGACGAGATCGAGCGCCAGGTGGCGCTCGCGCTGGCGGAAGCGGCGCTCGTCCTGTTCGTCGTCGACGTGCGCGCCGGCACCACCCCGCTCGACCTCGAACTCGCCGACCGGCTGCGCCGCCGCCGCCGGCCGCTCTTGCTCGTGGCGAACAAGGCGGACACGGAAGGGCTCGTCGCGCAGGCGGCGGAGTTCCACGCCCTCGGGCTCGGCGCCCCGTTCCCCGTCGCCGCCGAGCACGGGCGGGGAGTGCCCGAGCTCGTGGCGGAGATCGCCCGCGCGCTCGATTGCGACTCGGCGCCGGCCGAGCCGCCCGCGGACGAGCGAGCCTGGGTCAGCGTGGCGATCATCGGCCGGCCCAACGTCGGCAAGTCGTCGATCTTCAACCGGCTGGTGGGGCAAGAGCGGGCGCTCGTCAGCGAGGTTCCGGGCACGACCCGCGACTCGATCGACACGCTGCTCGAGGTCGGCGAGCGGCGCTACCGGCTGATCGACACGGCCGGCATTCGCCGCGCCGGACGCGTCGAGCGCGGCCCGGAGCGGATGTCGGTGCTGCGCGCCCGGAGCAACCTCGAGCGCGCGGACGTGGCCGTGCTCGTGCTCGATGCCAGCGCCGGCCTGGCGGCGCAGGACGCCCACGTGGCGGGTCTCGCGCACGAGGCGTTCCGCCCCCTCGTCGTCGCGGTCAACAAGTGGGACCTCGTGGAGAACCGGGAAGCGCAGGTCAAGCGCTGGGAAGTCGAGGTGCGGGAGCGGTTGCGCTTCGCCAAGGAGACGCCGCTGGTCTTCGTCAGCGCGCGCAGCGGCCAGCGCGTGCCGCGCGTCCTCGATCTGGTCGACGACGCCGATCGGGCGACCCGGATCCGCGTGGCCACGCCCGAGCTGAACCGCCGGCTCGCTTTGCTGCCGTTCGCCCGTGGCCCGGCCCGCGGGAGCGGCGGCGGCTTCCGCGTGCTGTACGGCGTCCAGATCGCCGTCCGGCCGCCGTGGTTCGTGCTGTTCTGCAACGAGCCGAAGCTGGCGCACTTCTCGACGCGGCGGCAGATCGAGAACCTGATCCGCGAGCGCTTCGGCTTCGGACCCGCCCCGATCCGCCTCGAGCTGCGAGGGCGCGAGCGCCGGCGGCGCGGGGGCGGGGCGACCGCGCCCGCGGAGGCGGAGATTCCGCCGGCGCCCCGGCGACGGGAGCGCGCCGGGGGCCGGCGCAAGACGCCGCGTCGCGCGCCTTGACCGCCCTGCGGGGGGGACCTATGTTCCGGACCGCAGCGTCCCCTGTGGGTGCGGGGACCCCCGCGAACGAGAGGCGTCGCCGATGGTACTGTTCAACTACGCCACCAAGGAGCTGACCGCCAAGATCGTCTACTACGGCCCCGGGCTGTGTGGCAAGACGACCAACCTGCAGTTCATCCACGAGCAGCTCTCGGACAACGTCAAGGGCAAGATGCTGTCCCTGGCGACGAAGACCGACCGTACGCTGTTCTTCGACTTCCTGCCGATGGACCTGGGAGAGATCCGCGGGATGAAGACGCGGATGCAGCTCTACACCGTTCCCGGGCAGGTGTTCTACAACGAGACGCGCAAGCTCGTGCTCAAGGGCGTCGACGGGATCGTGTTCGTCGCCGATTCGCAGAAAGAGATGCTCGGACCCAACATCGAGGCGTTCAAGAACCTCGAGGAGAACCTGAAGGGGCATGGCCTCAAGCTGGCGGAGATGCCCCACGTGCTGCAGCTCAACAAGCGGGACCTGCCCAAGCTGTCGAGCGTCGCGGAGCTGAACGCGGCGCTGAACAAGCACAACGCTCCGTTCTACGAGAGCGTGGCCACGACCGGCATCGGCGTGCAGGACACGCTCAAGGCGATCACCAAGCTCGTGCTGCTGCACCTGACGACCAAGTACGACCCGCGCTCGGCGACGGCGGGACAGGCGCCGAGCAAGCCGGCGGGGAAGTCCCGCGGCAAGACGGCGCCCCAACCGGCGGCCGCGCCGGTCCCGCCGCTGGCCGCGGCTCCGGCGTCGGTGCCGCTGTCGAGCGCAGCCCCCGTGGCCGTGCCGCTCTCGACCGCGGGTTCCGCCGCCAGAGTCGCGGCTCCCGCGCCGGCGGCGGCTGCGGGCGAGGAGCGCCTCGCGGCGGGGGGGCTCGCTCCGTCGAGCGGCGAGCTCGACGACCTGGTCGACCAGCTGCAGCAGGCGCCGGCGATCGAGATCGCGGTGGACTCCGACGCCGAGCCCGCTCCGCGCGTCGAGCGGGGCCCCGCAAAGACGGTGCGACCGGCGATCGAGGTCGCCGTCGCCGCGACCGCGGACGGCGGTGCCCCGCTGCGGCTGACCGACGTCGTGGGCCCGGCCGGTCTGTTCGACGATCCGACGCTCGAGATCGCCCGGCTCGCCGCCGGCCAGGAGCGTGCGATCCTCGTCCCGGTCGAGCTGGCCGACCCCGCGGCCGGGGGCGCGGTTCGCCGCTACGCGCTGCGCGTCGCGCTGCGACTCGATCGGGCCGACTGAGGCCGCCGCCCCGCGGGCGAAGCCGGCGGCGGTGGCGCGAGGCGGCCGTCTGCTTCATTCTGGCTCCGGGTGTGCGGCTGTCTCCCTGGCTCGGCGCGCGCCCGCGGGCGTAGCCCGGGCCGCTGGCCGAGGATGCGCGTCGTCCCCACTCTCGCGGTCGTCCTGGCCGCCGCGTCGCCGGTGCCGGTCGCCGGTGCGCCCCAGAACCTCTACGACTGGATCGCTCCGGCGCCGATCGTTCTCACCGGGGAGCGTGTGGGATCGGCGGACCGGCAGGTGACGGTGCGCGTTCGCGACGTGCTACGAGGAGAGGTTGCCCCGGGAACGACGATCCGTGTAGCGCTGCGGCAGGCCAACCGGAGTCGCGACCGGGACCTGCACCCGGCGGGGATCCAGCTGCGCCCCGGGGTGTCGTACACGCTGCTGCTGGAGCCGGGCGGCGCCGGAAAACGCGGAACGGAGCCGGCCTACGAGCTGGTGCGCGGGGTCCAGGGGGTGCGAGCGCTCCCCGCCGAGGGGGCGGAGGCGCTGGTCGGCGCGCTGGCCACGCTCGTCGCGATCCAGGCCCAGTCCGACGATCGGCGGAGCTGGGAGGAGATCCACGCGCTGCTCGAGCGGGGGGAGCCGCTGCTGATCGAGACCGCCCTCGACCTGCACGTCAAGTTCCGCCGCGGCGATGCCGGCCTGATCGACACGCTCCGGCCGTTGCTCGAGCACCCCGCAGCGGCGATCCGCGAGCGTGCGGCCGGCCTGCTCGGGCAGATCCTCGGCCGCCCGCGGGGCGAGCCCGGGGCCGAGGTCGCTGCCCTGCGCGACGAGCTCGCTGCACGGGCCCGGCGCGACCCCGCGACCCCCGTGCGCCTCGCCGCGGTCCGGGCGCTCGACGCGCTGGGAGGGGAGGGCGTCCTGACCCTGCTCGACCAAATCGCCGACGACGACCCGGATCAGGACGTCCGCCTGCTGGCCGAGGCCCTGGCCCTGGAACGACGACGTGGCGCCGCGCTCGCGGGCGAGGATTGACGCCCGGCCGGCCGGCCCTTAACTTTCCGGGGGAGGCCCGGCGCGACCGATGTCGCAGCACCCGTTCCAGAGCTTCATGGTCCGCTATCGCGCGGGCGAGAGCGTCTTCGCCGAAGGCGAGCCCGGATCCACGATGTTCGTCGTGCACAGCGGTCGGATCGCGCTGCACCGCACCGCCTCGGGCCAGAAGCAGCCGCTCGGGGTGCTGGAGAAGGGGGATTTCTTCGGCGAGATGTCGATCCTCGAGGGCCTGCCGCGGACGAGCAGCGCCGAGGCGCTCGACGACGCGGAGCTGATCGAGATCAACAGCATGATCTTCGACAAGATGATCCGCGGCAACATCGAGATCGCCGTCCGCATGCTGCGCAAGCTGTCGATCCGGCTGCGCGAGGCCGAGGCGCGACTCTCCGGGCAGCAGGCGAGCGGCGGCCGCTCGACGGGGGCCAAGGCCGCTCCGCCTCCGGTGCGCCCGGCGAGTCCCGAGCGTCCGCGCGGGGCCCGTCTCGAGTCGCGCGAGCACGAGCGGTTCTATCCCTTGGCCGACGGCGAGACGCTGATCGGCCGCTACGATCCGGTGACCGAGCTGAAGCCCGACGTCGACCTCACCGAGCTCGACCTGCGGCGCAGCGTATCGCGGCGCCACGCGCGCATCCTGCGCTCGAAGGAGGGGTTCTTCGTCGTGGTCGAGGTCGGCGCGCTGCAGGGCACGCAGATCAACGGGGCGCAGCTCGATCCCGGCGTGCCGCACCCGCTGGCCGACGGGGACCAGCTGAGCCTGGGCAACGTGGCGATGGTCTTCCGCAGCTCGCCCTGAGGCCGCTGGCGGAACCCTTGCCACCCCGGAAGGCGGAAGGGGAGACGGGGGCGATGCAGGCTGCGGCGGGGACGAGGAGCGGCGGGATCGCGCGGGCGGCCGGGGTGCGCCCCGGTCACGCGGGAAGGGCCGGAGCGGGCGTGGCTCGCGGCCGGAGGCCAGGCCGGCTCGCGCGCTTCACGTCCCTCGCCCTGGCCCTCGCCGGCTCGCTCTCTCCCGCCGCGGCCCGCTCGCCCCTGCCGTACCGGGTCGAGGTCGAGGTCGGCTACGGCGTCCCCGCGGGCCCGCAGTCGGTGCGTGGCGAGATCGAGGCCGGGGTGCGTCAGGATCTGGCGCAGCGGCGCTGCTTCCGCGCGGTCGGCGCCGCTCCGGCCGCCCCGTTCGAGGAAGACCTCGTCCTGCGACTGACGATCGAGGAGTTCGTCGAGGAGGCGAGCTACGGGACGACGCTCCACGAACGGAGCCGCTCCCACGATCCCGAGGTTGCCCAGGCGGCGGATGCGCGCGCCTCCGCGATCGTCTCGCTCGAGCTGCGGACCGCCACCGATTCTCTCTCGCTGCGCACGCGGCGCTACCGGGAGGAGGCGCTGGCAAGCGGGATGGCCAGCGCGGATCCGTCGGCGCTGGCGCGAGAGCTGTTCCTCGCGCAGCTCGTGCGCCAAGCGCGCAAGTTCGCCTGCACCGGCTCGCCCGCCGCATGGCAAAAGCTGCTGCGCCGGGCGCGGGAGGCGGCGCGAGCCAGCGCCCGCTGAGACCGCGGGTTCGGCTCGCGGCACGACTCCGGCTCGGCGCCGGCTCGGCTGCAGGGCGCGACGAGCATCCAGGACCGGCGCGCGTTGACCCCGGCGGTGCCGCGTGGTAAATTCCGCCCGCTCCGGCTCCGGCGCTGGAGACGAGTCGATCGCCCCTCCGCTCCGCCGGACAGGAGCGGCGGTCGCGTTCCCCGTGAGAGGCGGCGCAGCATGACCGAGGGCCCGCGGCCACGCGTGCTGTCGGGGATGCGGCCGACGGGGCCGCTGCACCTCGGGCACCTCGTCGGAGCGTTGCGCAACTGGGTCGAGCTGCAGCAGCGCTACGACTGTTTCTATGCGATCGTCGACTGGCACGCGCTGACGACCGACTACGCCGACACGCGCTCGATCGCCGGTCACGTTCGCGAGCTGGCGCTGGACTGGCTCGCGGTCGGCCTCGATCCCGAGCGCTGCCAGCTGTTCGTGCAGTCGGAGGTCAAGGAGCACGCCGAGCTGCACCTGCTGCTGTCGATGATCGTCCCCCTGCCGTGGCTCGAGCGCGTGCCGACCTACAAGGAGCAGCAGCAGGAGCTGCGCGACCGCGAGCTGAACACCTACGGCTTCCTGGGCTACCCGCTGCTGCAGACCGCCGACATCCTGGCCTACCGCGCGGCGTGGGTTCCGGTGGGCGAGGACCAGGTGCCCCACCTCGAGCTGTCGCGCGAGATCGCCCGCCGCTTCAACCAGCTCTACGCCCCGGTGTTCCCCGAGCCGGCGCCGCTGTTGACGCCGGCCGCGCGGCTGCCCGGGACCGACGGCCGCAAGATGTCGAAGTCCTACGGCAACGCGATCCACCTGGGCGATCCGCCGTCCGTCGTCGGCGACAAGCTCGACGGCATGCTCACCGACCCCCGGCGGACCCATCGCCACATCCCGGGAGATCCGGCGGTCTGCCCGGTCTTCACCCACCACCGGACCTTCTCCAGCGCGGCGACCCAGGCGTGGGCCGACGGCGGCTGCCGGACGGCGGCGATCGGCTGCCGGGACTGCAAGGCGGCGCTGAAGGCGAGCCTCGAGGAGCAGCTGCGCCCGATCCGCGAGCGCCGCGAGGAGCTGCGGGCCGAACCCGCTCGGGTCGAGGCCGCCCTGCGGCGCGGGGGCGAGGCGGCGCGCGAGGCGGCGAGCGAGACGCTCGGTGCGGCCCGGAGCGCGATGAGGATCGGGCGGTGATCCGAGCGACGAGCGGGGCTCCCCCGGGGACGGCCCCGGCGGCCGACGTCCCGCCGCAGTTCCACGCCGGCGGCTTCAGCGGGCCGCTCGACTTGCTGCTGCACCTGGTGCGGGTCAACGAGGTCGACCTGGGGAACATCCCGATCGTCGAGATCACCGCGCAGTACAACGAGTACCTGGATCGGATGCGCGAGCTGAACCTCGAGATCGCGGGCGAGTACCTGGTGATGGCCGCGACGCTGATGCACATCAAGTCGCGGATGCTGCTGCCGCCCGATCCCGAGGCCGGCACCGGCGCGGACGAGGCCGACCCGCGCGCCGAGCTGGCGCGACAGCTGCTCGACTACCAGCGGTTCAAGCAGGCGACCGAGGGCCTGCAAGCGATCGAGGCGCGGCGCAGCTTGGTCTGGCTGCGGCGGGGCGTCCCGGAGGAATTCCAGGACGAGGAGGCGCTGGCGGTCGACGTGTTCGACCTGTTGCGGGCGTTTCGCGAGCTGCTCGGCCGGCTCGACGACGAGGCGCGGCTCCAGCTGCGGCGGGACACCGTCTCGGTCGCCCAGAAGATGGACTGGCTGCGCGAGCTGCTGACGAGGCGGGGCTCGGCGAGCCTGAGCGAGCTGCTGGCCGAGCTGCCCACGGCGCTCGACCGCATCGCCGCGTTCTTGGCGCTGCTCGAGCTGGTGCGGCTGCGGGTCGTGCTCGCCTTCCAGCGGCGGCTGCACGACGAGATCCGGATCGCCCTGCGCCCGCCCGACCCGGAGCGGGCCGCGAGCGGCGCGGCGGAGCCGTGAGCGACACGCCCGAGCGCCCCGACCCCGAGCGGCTCCCGGCGATCGTCGGGGCGGCGATCTTCGCCGCGGACGGGCCGGTACGGCCGGAGGAGCTGGCCGACGCGCTGGGGCTCGAGCCCGCGGCGGTGCGGCAGGCGATCGAGGCGCTGAGGGCGGACCTCGAGCGCTCCGACCTCGGGCTGTGCCTGGAGTGGATCGCGGGCGGCGTGCGGATGGCGACCGGTCGGGCGGTCGCCCCCTGGCTCCGCCGGTTCTTTCGCGAGCGAAACCGGACCCGGCTGTCGACCGCGGCGCTCGAGACGCTGGCGATCATCGCCTATCGCCAGCCGGTCACGGTCGCCGAGATCCAGGCGATCCGCGGGAAGGACCCGACGGCGGCGCTGCGCGGCCTCGTGGAGCGCAAGCTGGTCCGCTGCCTCGGACGCAAGAAGGTCGTCGGCCACCCGATGCTGTACGGAACGTCGCGCGAGTTCCTGGTGCACTTCGGGCTGAACGACCTCGAGGACCTGCCGTCGATCGACGAGTTCGAGAAGCTGCTGTACGGGACCGGTCTCGGCGAGAGCCTCGGCGGCGCCGCGGAGGGCCCGGCGGAGACGGAGGACGGGGACGAGCCGCTGGCGGCGGCAGCCGCGGCGGATCCGGGAGACCTCGACGACGGCCCTTGACCGAGCGGCTGCAGAAGGCGCTCGCCCGGGCCGGCGTCGCCTCCCGCCGGACTGCGGAGCGCTGGATCGCCGAGGGTCGGGTGGCGGTCAACGGAGCCGTGGTCCACGGCCCCGGGGCGCGGGTCGATCCCGCCCGCGACGCGATCACGGTCGACGGGCGGCCGCTGCCCCGGCCGGCGGCGGACCGCACCTACCTGATGCTGCACAAGCCGCGGGGCTGCATCACCTCGATGTCCGACCCGGAGGGACGGCCGACGGTCGCGGGCCTGCTGCGCCGCCTGCCGGGCGGGGTCGTGCCCGTCGGTCGCCTCGACTTCAACAGCGAGGGGCTGTTGCTGCTGACCGACGACGGTCCGCTGGCCCACGCGCTGACGCACCCGTCGCGGGGCGTTCCCAAGACCTATACCGCCCGGGTGAGAGGGCTCCCCGGCGCGGACGAGCTGCGCCGCCTGCGGCGCGGGATCGCGCTCGACGGACGGCTGGCGCGCCCGCTCTCGGTCCGCCTGTTGCGCCGCGGGGCGACGGCCGCGTGGATCGAGCTGACGCTCGCCGAGGGGCGGAAGCACGTCGTGCGCCGCATGCTGCAGGCCGTCGGCCTTCCCGTCGTCCGGCTGAAGCGGGTCCGCTACGGGCCGCTGAGCCTGGGGGCCCTGGCCCCGGGGGCCGTGCGGCCGCTGTCGCCGGCGGAGGTCCGGAAGCTGCGCCGATCGGCGGTCGCCCCCGGCCGGCGGACGGCGGGGGACCAGCCCGCGTAATTCACTGAAACCACGGCCCTTGACACGCCGGGTCCCTTTCTCTAGCATGGCCGGTTCAGCGGGTGTTCCGGGGCGAAGCGCGCGACCCGTGGGGGGCACGGACCGGGGCACGCGCCGCAACCGCGACTCGCACGGGCCGGGAGGTTTCAACCACGCCGATGGATACCCGACAGCACGCCGACGACGCCAACCTCTCAGACGAGAACCGCCCGCGCCCGCCCCAAAGCGGGGCCGACATCGAGGTCGAGCAGGTCGACGACTTCGGCGCGGCTCTCGACGCCTGGGAGGCCGGTCTCGGCGCGTTCAAGGAGGGCGAGGTCGTCCGCGGGCGCGTGCTCAAGATCCTGGAGAAAGAGGTCATCGTCGACATCGGCTACAAGTCGGAGGGCGTGATCGACATCGCCGAGTTCCGCGTCGCCGACGGGTCGTACCGCGTGGCCATCGGCGACCGGATCGACGTGCTGCTGGAGCGGACCGAGGACGGCGACGGCTACGTCGTGCTGTCGAAGGAGAAGGCCGAGCGGCTCAAGATCTGGGACGTCGTCGAGCGCGCCTACGACACGGGCGAGCCGCTGCTCGGCCGCGTCGTCGACCGGATCAAGGGCGGCCTGAAGGTCGACATCGGCCTGCCGGCGTTCCTGCCCGGGTCGCTCGTCGACAGCCGCCCGGTGCGGAACCTGGAGAGCATGATCGGCCAAGAGTTCCGCATGCGCGTGATCAAGGTCAACAAGCGCCGCGGCAACATCGTGCTCTCGCGCAAGGCGGTGCTCGACGTCGAGAACGCCGAGAAGAAGAAGAAGACGCTGACCGACCTGGAAGAGGGGAAGATCTTTCGCGGCGTGGTCAAGAACCTGACGGAGTACGGCGCTTTCATCGACCTCGGCGGGATCGACGGCCTGCTGCACATCACCGACATCTCCTGGGGCCGGATCAACCACCCCTCGGAGAAGTTCCAGATCGGCGACGAGCTGGACGTGGTGGTCCTCAAGTTCGACCGCGAGAAGGAGCGGGTGTCGCTCGGCTTCAAGCAGCTGCAGGACGATCCATGGGAGCTCGCCGCCTCGCGCTACGCGCTGCAGTCGCGGATCCGGGGCAAGGTGGTCAGCCTGACCGACTACGGGGCGTTCGTCGAGGTCGAGGAGGGGATCGAGGGGCTGATCCACGTCTCGGAGATGTCCTGGACCAAGCGCGTCAAGCATCCGTCCAAGCTGCTCAACGCCGGGGACTGGGTCGAGTGCGTGGTGCTCGACCTGGACCGCGAGGCGCGGCGGCTGTCGCTGGGGCTGAAGCAGACCGAGCCCAATCCGTGGGACATGATCGCGAGCAAGTACCGCGTGGGGGACAAGATCACGGGCAGCGTGCGCAACATCACCGACTTCGGCGCGTTCATCGAGGTCGAGGACGGGATCGACGGCCTGGTGCACATCTCGGACCTGTCGTGGACCAAGCGGGTCAAGCATCCGAGCGAGGTGCTGGAGAAGAACGCGTCGGTCCAGGCCGTGATCCTCAAGATCGACTCCGAGAACCAGCGGCTGTCGCTCGGGATCAAGCAGCTCGAGCCCAACGCCGTCGAGGGCTTCTTCAGCACGCACGGCGTGGGCGACGTGCTGCGCGGCAGGATCACGCGGCTGACCGACTTCGGCGCCTTCGTCGAGCTGCTCGAGGGGCTGGAGGGCCTGGTGCACGTCTCGGAGATGTCGACCGACCGCATCGACAAGCCGGCGGACGTGTTCGAGATCGGCCAGGAGGTGCGGGTCAAGATCATCAAGATGGACCCGGTCGAGAAGAAGGTCGGGCTGTCGATCCGCGCCGCGCTGGACGAGCCGGAGCCCGAGGCGGTGCAGGCCTACTTCGAGGGGCAGGTGGGGGACGGCAGCTCGACGTTGGGCGACGTGGTCGATCGCACGCTGCTCCGCTCCTCGGGCCGCGGCGGCACGACGGAGGAGTCGGGCGGGCGGGACCCGAACTCGAGCGGCGGGGACTGATCCGCGGCGCGCGCGGGTCGACGTGCGCGCGCGGAGGCTCGGGATGACGAAAGCGGACCTGGTGGAAGAGGTGGTCCGGGTCGCGCGGGTCAGCAAGAAGCAGGCCGAGATCATCGTCAACACCGTGTTCTCGGCGATCGTCGCCGCACTGCGGCACGAGGACAAGATCGAGCTGCGCGGCTTCGGCAGCTTCCGCGTCCGCCGGCGTCGGCCGCGGAACGGGCGCAACCCCAAGACCGGCGACCGCGTGGTGGTGCCGGAGAAGCGGATCCCGTACTTCAAGCCGGGCAAGGAGCTGAAGGACCTGATCAACTCCTCCCGCCGCGACGAGATCTCGTCGGCCGCGGTCGCCGGCGAGAAGTTCGCCGACCGTGCCACCGAGCCCTGAGGGGCGCGGCGATCCGATGCGGCGCGACGACCCAGCGCAGCCGGCCTGCGCCGACTGCGCGCTCGCCGGAGGCGACGCGACGCGTCGCGCCCCGCTCGCTCCGGGCTCGCTCGCCGGCGGCGCGGACCCCGGCCGCTACCGGATCGTGACCTGGGGCTGCCAGATGAACGTCCACGACTCGGAGAAGCTCGCCGGAGCCCTGGAGCGCGAGGGCTACCGCCCGGCGGCCGCGCTCGAGGACGCCGACGTGATCCTGCTCAACACCTGCTCGATCCGCGAGAAGGCCGCGGAGAAGCTGTTCAGCGAGCTCGGCCGGCTGAAGCCGCTCAAGCGCGAGCGGCCGGGGCTGGTGCTCGGCGTCTGCGGCTGCGTCGCCCAGCAGGAGGGGGAGCGCATCTTCGAGCGTGCGCCCCACGTCGACCTGGTCGTCGGGCCGCGGGCCATCGGCTCGCTGCCGCTCGCCGTGGGGCGCCTGCGGCGCTCGCCGCAGAGCGCGGGACGCCACGTCGACACCGGCTACCGCGACGACTCGATCCGCTTCCCGTTCGAGGAGATCCGGCGCGAGGGGGCCTCGGCCGGCAAGAGCTTCGTCACGGTGATCGAGGGCTGCAACCATCGCTGCACCTACTGCATCGTGCCCACGACGCGCGGGCGGGAGATCTGTCGCGAGCTCGATTCGGTGCTCGACGAGCTGCGCGCGCTGGTGGCGGGCGGCGTGCTGGAGGTCGAGCTCCTGGGCCAGACGGTCAACGCCTATCGCGATTCGCGCGGCCGGACGCTCGCCGATCTGCTGCTCGCCGCGGCGCGGCTGCCGGGGCTGAGGCGGCTGCGCTTCACCACCTCGCACCCGGCGCAGATGACGGAGCGGCTGATCGACGCGATGGCCGAGGCCAGCCCCCCGGTCTGCCCCTACCTCCACCTTCCGGTCCAGTCCGGCAGCAGCGCGGTGCTGGCGGCGATGCGGCGCGGCTACGACCGCCGGCGCTACCTGGCGACGATCGCCGCCCTGCGCCGGCGGATTCCGGGGATCGCCCTCGGCACCGACGTGATCGTGGGCTTCCCGACCGAGGGCGAGAACGACTTCGTCGAGACGCTGTCGCTGCTCGACGAGGTGGAGTTCGACACCGTCTACTCCTTCGCCTACTCCGCGCGGCCCGGCACCGCGGCCGAGCGCCTGGGGGACCTCGTCCCGGCCGCGCTCAAGGCCGAGCGGCTGCAGCGGCTGCAGCAGCGGCAGCGGGGGATCCAGGAGCGGCGGATGCGCCGCTGGGTGGGCTGCGAGGTCGAGGTGCTCGTCACGGGGCGCTCCCGCCGGTCGCGCGAGCGCTGGACCGGGCGGACCCCGGAGAACCGGGTGGTCAACTTCGGCGGCCCGGCCACTCCCGGCCGGCTGGCGCGCGTGCGGGTCGTGGCGTCGAGCGCCCTCGCGCTGCGCGGCAGCGTCGCCCCCCCGGCTTGACCCGGAACGCGTGCCGTATAATATGGGGTCCGGCCCGGACCACGAAGCGACGAGTGGGGCGACGATGTCGGTCGAAATGAAGATCCGCGGGCTGATGATCGACCCGGTCTCGCAGATGCCGATCATCATCCTCAAGAATTCGGACGGCAGCTCGGTGCTGCCGATCTGGGTGGGGATCTTCGAGGCCAACGCGATCGCGATGCAGCTCGAGGCGATCGTCTCGCCCCGGCCGCAGACCCACGACCTGCTGAAGAACGTGATCCTGGGCCTGAAGGCCCAGGTCCAGCGCGTCGTCATCACCGATCTCAAAGACAACACGTTCTTCGCCCAGATCCACCTGCTGCGCAACGGGGAGGCGATGACGATCGACGCCCGGCCGAGCGACGCGATGGCGCTCGCGCTGCGCACCGCGTCGCCGATCTTCGTCGAGCCCGAGGTGCTGAGCAAGTCGGAGTCCTCGACCGAGGGCGACTCCGAGGAGACCGAGCGCCTGCGGCGCTGGCTGGAGACGGTCGACCCCGAGGAGCTGGGCAAGTACGAGATGTGACGCCGGATGCGGCCGCCCCGGCGGCTTGACATCGCGGCGCGCGACCCGCTACACTCGCCCGTCCGTGCGCCGTCGCGCGAGCGCGCGACGGCCGGTCGATCCCGCGGTTCGCGTCCGGGCTTCGCGATGGCGGCGCTCACGGTCTCGATCACGAACCAGAAGGGGGGCGTGGGCAAGACCACGACCGCGATCAACCTCGCGGCGGCGCTGGCCCAGCGCGGGCTGAAGACGCTGCTCGTGGACCTCGACCCGCAGGGCAACGCCACGCTGTCGTTCGTCGAGCCGGACGAGGTCCGGTGCTCGGTGTACGAGCTGTTGGTCGACCCGCGCGTGACCGTGCAGGAGACGGTGATCGGCAGCGGGTCGTACGAGAACCTCGACATCCTCGGCTCGCGGATCTCGCTGGCCAAGGCGGAGGCCAAGCTGATCGGCGAGTTCGACAGCCACTTCCGCCTGAAGGACAAGCTGGCGCCGGCCCGCGACCTGTACCAGTACATCGTGCTCGACACCCCGCCGACGCTCGGGATCCTGACGGTCAACGCGCTGGTGGCGGCGACGCACCTGTTGGTGCCGATCCAGTCCTCGTACTACGCGCTCGAGGGAACGGACGACCTGCTCGACACCTACGAGAAGATCCGGGCGCGGCCCAATCCGGAGCTGCAGTTCCTCGGCGTCGTGATCACGCTCGACGACCGCCGGACGGTGCTGGCACGGGACATCCGCGAGCAGATCCGGACGGTGTTCGGCGACAAGGTGTTCAAGACCACGATCTCGAAGAGCGTCCGGCTGGAGGAGAGTCCGGCCTACAAGAAGAGCATCTTCGAGTTCTCGCCGACGTCCTCCGGAGCGCTCGAGTACTACAGCCTGTCGGAGGAGGTGCTGGGGCGTGTCTAGCGAGCGCGGGCTGCCGCGCCAGAAGCGCATGCGGCACGACAGCCACTTCGTCGAGGAGCTCACCGGTCAGCCGGCGCCGGCGGTCGGCGCGCTGATCGAGATCGAGCGGATCGAGCCCGGGCCGGAGCCGGAGGGCGCGGGCGACGTCGCGGAGCTGGTGGCGGAGATCCGCCGCACCGGCAACGTCCAGCCGCTGCTCGTGCGCGCGGCGGGCGGCCGCTACCGGATCGTCGCCGGCGAGCGGCGCTTGCGTGCGGCGCGGGCCGCCGGGCTGACGCGGGTCCCGTGCGTCGAAGTCGACGTCGACGCCCGCGGGATGCTCGAGGCGTCGCTGATCGAGGAGCTGCGGCGCGACGACCTCGGCCCGTTCGCCGAGGCGGCCGGACTGCAGCGGCTGTGCGACGAGTTCCGCTACACGCACCACGAGCTGGCGGAGAAGGTCGGCAAGACGCGGACGGTCGTGACCGAGACGTTGAGCTTGAATCGCATGCCGGAGGAGGTCCGCGAGCGCTGCCGGAAGGTCGGGGTGACGAGCAAGTCGATGCTGCTGCAAGTGGTGCGGCAGCGGGATCCGGCGGCGATGACGGGCCTGCTCGAGCGGATCGAGCGCGAGGGAATCGGCCGGGACGAGGCGCGGAGACTGCACCGCGCCGGCAAGGGGCGCCGGGGCCGTGGCTTCACGTACCGCCACGCGGCGGCCGACGCGAGCTACGAGGTCCGGCTCTCGTTCGCCAGGGCCGACGTGGCGCCGCGGGAGATCCTGGCGGCCGCCGAGTGCGCGCTGGAGGCCGTGCGCGCGGAGTTCGGTGCCGCGGGTGCCGAGGTGGGCGTCGGAACCCTCAGGCGGCGCAGCGCTGCGGAGCGACGCCGCGGGGGCGAGGGGGCGGCGACGGAGCGCGCCTGAAGGCCGGGAGGCGAACCGTGCATGGGCCACGGAAGCCGCGACCGCGTTAGTTGACATAATATACCTTATCGGACATCGGCGGCCCCGGACGCCCTGCGCTCGCCAGGCCGGACTACGGCGTTACCCGGTGCCCGCCCCCGCCCGCCCGCAGCGCAACGGGTCCCGGTAGATCCTGAGCAGCGTCGCCCGCTGCCGCCGCACCTCGTAGACCGGCACGCATCCGGCCTCGACCCGCAGGATCAGCGGGTCGTAGAACGCCTTGCGGGTGATGAACATCAGGTACTGCGGCACGGCGGCCGAGTAGAAGTCGACGGCCTCCGGCGGAACCCCCTTCCGCTCCAGGTACTCGTTCGCAAGGAGCGTCCACGGCAGCAGGATCTGCGCGTCCGGCTCGGCGTGCCGGTTCAGCCACTCCGCACCCTCGCGGTAGGAGCTGCCCCAGTACTCCACCTCGAGCACGTCCTCGGCCGGGCCGTCGATCCACGCGTTCGCCGCCTGGTTGAGATACGCGTCCTCGTAGGGCCGCATCGTGACGGCGATCCACAGGAGCTGCGCCAGACTCGCGGCCACGAGCAGAGCGAGGACGGGCTTGCGTGTCCCCAGCCAGCCGCGCGCGGCCAGCACCCCACCTCCTGCGATCAGCGCCAGCCCCGGCAGCAGCGCCAGCAGGTGTCGCAGGCCGTCGTAGTGCAGCGGCGCCAGGAGGTCCGCCACGAGGAGCGTGGCGCTCCACACCGCGCCCAGCCCGACCAGGGCGCGGACGCGCCGGTCGCGCGAGCGCAGCGCCGCAACCGCCCCGACCCCGACCCACACCAGGTGCACGAGAGGAGTCGACGCCAGGAGCCAGACGAGCGAGTAATGCCAGGGGACGGCGCTCCAGCTGTAGACCTCTCCCAGATAGAGCAGGCGGTTCTCGAGCCCCGGGCTCCGCAGCCGGCTCGCGGCCTCGGACAGCCGTCCCACGGGATCGGGCCACAGCCAGGGCCAGAAGGCGAACGCGGCCAGCGCCGCGGTCGGCAGCAGCAGCGCGACCTCCTTGACGCGCCGCCGGATCGTGCCCCGCCAGAGGACGGCCGCCGCCCCGCCCAGCACCACCGGAATCGCGAGGCACACCGGACCGTGGGTCACGGCCAGGCCCAACGCCAGCCCCGCACGCACCGCGCGTCGCGCGCCCCCGGACTCGATCACGCGCGCCGCGCACACCATCGCCAGCACGAAGCAAAAAAGGGCGGGAAGGTCCTTGGGGTTGTTCTGGGAGTGGCCGAGGAACTTGGGGAACAGCGCGAGGCCGAACGCGCTCGCGGCGGAGGCGAGCGGGCTCCGCGAGAGGACGAAGCCCAGGCGGTACGCCAGATACAGCGACAGCGCCGACAGCGCTCCGTGGAACAGGTGCATCGAGCTCGCGGCGCTCCATCCCCGGCGCGACAGCGCCGCGGCGAGAGCGGCGCGCAGCGTGTCTCCGACGAAGCAGTAGCCGGGAAGCTCGTGCCCGATCGTATCGGGCCCGGGGGGCTCGCGCAGCGCGCGCAGCGCCTCCGACCCGGACCCGCCGGTCCCGAGCTGCCCCAGGATCCTGAGGTTCCAGGCGCCGGCGTCCCGCGTCTCCTGCTCGTCCCAGGTGGTGCCACGTCCCGGCAGCGCGGGCAGCTGCCACAGCGCGAACAGGAGCGCGATGGCCACGCCGGGCCAGCGGGCGTGGCGGGCGGGCTGCGAGCTGGCCCAGGGCGCGGTCGTGACCACCGTCGTTCTCAGCGCCATTCTCCGCGGCGGCCCCGCGTCTGGCAACGCGTACCCGAGCCCGTTGTAGAATCGCGCTCCGGGTCGGAATCCATGCGTGGCGCGCGAGCAACCGCTGCGGCGGCCGAAGCATCCGGCCCGCCGCGGCTGAGCTATCGTGCCGCGACGATCCTGTTCCTGCTGTTCGCCGCGGCCTACCTCGCGCGGCCGATCTTCCGCGGCGAGATCCTGCTGCCGTTCGACTTCGTGTTCTGGACCGATCCCGTCTTCCGGCCGGCCACGCCGCCCGGTCTCGAGCCGCCGCCGTCCAACCTGATCATGGCCCTCGACCGCGTCTATCAGTTCCATCCCTGGACGCGGTTCACGGCGCAGGCGCTGCGGCGCGCCGAGTTCCCGCTGTGGAACCCGTGGAGCGTGGCCGGCACGCCGCATCTCGCCCTGGTCCAGTCGGCGGTGCTCGACCCGCTCGCGGTCCTCTGCGGGGTCGCGGCAGGCGTCGAACGGGCCAGCACGTGGCGCGCGCTGCTCAGCGTGCTCGTCGCCGGGACCGGGATGCTGCTGCTCGCCCGGCGCCTGCGCCTGCCGGCGGTGGGCGGCCTGCTCGCGGCCGTGGCCTTCACCTTCGGCGGCTGGTTCGTGCTGTGGCTCGACCGCCCGATGAGCGCCGCCGCGGCCTGGATGCCCTGGATCCTGTGGTCGCTGGATCGCCTGATGGAGGGGCGGCGGCGCTGGCGCGAGACGCTGCTCGCCTCTTCGTTCGTCGCCCTCTCGTTCCTGGCGGGCCACGTCGAGACCACGGCTCACGTGTGCATGCTGGGCGCCGCGTTCGTGGTGTTCCGCGCCTGGCCGCAGCGCGGGTGGGCCGACCGGCTACGCCATTCGGTCCGCGGTCTCACCGCGCTCGTCGCGGGCGCGGCGCTGGCCGCGGCGCTGCTCGTGCCGTTCGCCGCGTTCCTGTTGGGCGAGGCCGGTGGGCCGGCCGCGGTCCGCGGAGAGCCGGCTCAGGGTTCGCGCCTGGGGTCCGGACTGCGTGGCGAGGCGACCGCGGCCGGGATCCGGGCGACGCTCTCGACCGCGGTGATCCCGGTGCAGAACGTCCGCGGGTCCCCGCCGTTCGCTCCGCCGCTGCCGAACCTCGCGGAGCACACGCTGTACGTCGGCGTGGTCCCGCTGCTGCTGGCCCTCGCGGGGCTGCTGCGTGAGGGGCGGACGCCGGACCAGCGCTTCTGGCTGGCGGTGGCAGGGCTGGCGCTGATCCTCGCCCTGCAGCTTCCCCTGCTGCACCTGCTGAACCAGCTGCCGATCGTGCGCTGGATCGACGAGGGCCGCCTGCGGCTGCTCTACGGCTTCGCGGTCAGCCTGCTCGCCGCCGCCGGTGTCGCGTGGGGGATCCCCACCACGCGGCCGCGGTGGCTGGCGGTCGTGGCGCTGGTGCTGCTCGGGCTCGGCGTGCTGCATGCGGCGGACGTGCTCCGCGGGGCCGAGGCCGGGGCCTGGGTACGCGGGCTGGCCGGTGTGGTCCCCGCGATCGCGCTGCTGCTCGCCGCGACCCGGTCGCGAGCGCGCCACGCGGGAGTCGTCGCGCTGCTGCTGACCGGCGCCGAGCTGTGGATCGCGCTCCACGGCGCCCAGCCCAGCTTCCCCCCGGCGCAGGTGTTCCCGACGCCGCCCGCGATCCGCTTCCTCCAGGAGCAACGTGACGGGCGCGTGGCGACGTTCGCTCTGGGCCGGTCGGGAGACAAGCCGCTGCTGGGCGCGATGGGGTTGGTCTACGGGCTCGACTGCGTGGAAGGCTACAACGTGCTCTATTCCGCGCGGCAGCGGGCGCTGATCGACTGCGCCAACCGCGACGCGCGCGGCCCCGAGTTTCACCCCGACCTGTTGCAGCTGCGAGATCCGGGAAACCGGCTCGTGGACCTGATGGGCGTACGATTCCTGATCACCGCAGGCGGCCCGGCGCTGGCCGATGCGCCCGGCAGCGGGCTGATGCGGCAGTTCCCGCAGGTCGTCTTCACCGATGGCTCGGCCGCGGTGTGGGAGAACCCGGATCCCCTGCCGCCGGCGTTCCTCGTCCGCGCGCTCGATCGCGCCGAGGACGCTCGCGCCGCGACCCGCTGGCTGGAGCGGGCGGACCACGACTTCCGCCGGCGGGCCGTGGTCGAGGCGCCGGCGTCCGCCGCGCTGCCGGCGCCGTGGCCGGATGCGGTCACGGAGGGCGCCGGGACCGTGGAGTGGGATCGGCCGCGGCTGACGGAGATCGCCGTCCGTGTCGACGCGCCTCGCCCCGCCCTGCTCGTGATCACGAGCACCTACGCCGCGGGGTGGCGCGCGGAGCTGGACGGCCGGCCGACGCCGGTCTACCCGACGGACGTCGCGTTCCTCGGCGTGACGGTCCCGGCCGGACGGCACGTGGTGCGATTGCGCTATGCGCCGCGATCGTTCCCGATCGGGCTGGCGGTCAGCCTGGCGAGCCTCGCGCTGCTGTGCGGGCTCGCCCTGGCCGAGCGCCGGCGGGCCCGGGTCCTGCAGCCGCTGGACTAGACTCTCCCGCGATGGCCTCTTCCCGCCGGCTCGACCGCTACGTCCTGCGCGAGCTCGCCGGTCCGACCCTGCTCGGTCTCCTGCTCTACACCTTCGCCCTGCTGATGAACCACTTCTTCCTGGTGGCGGAGAAGTCGCTGTCGAAAGGGCTCTCCGCCGAGCTGACCCTGCGGCTGTTCCTGGTCGGCATCCCCCGGCTGCTCGTGCTGTCGATCCCGATGGCGATGCTGCTCGGCTCGCTGATCGCGATCGGGCGACTGTCCGCCGACCACGAGTGGGTCGCGCTGCAGGCCGCGGGCCACGGCCCGGCGCGGCTGCTGCGGCCGCTTCTGCTCCACGGGCTGGTCGGCTCCCTCGCGTCGCTCTCGATCTACGCCGTCGTCGTTCCGCGCACCCATTACGCCTTCCGCAACCTGCGGGGACAGGTCCTGTTCTCCTCGAATCTCGCCGCCGATCTCAAGCCGCGCGTGTTCTACGAGCTGCCCGACGACTCGGTGCTGTTCGTGGAGGAGATCAGCGCCGGGCACGCGAGACGGCTGGAGGGCGTGCTCTTGATCCGGCCCGATCCGGACCAGCAGACGACGCACGTCGTGCTGGCGCGTTCGGGCGACCTCTACCCCGCTCCCGACGGCAGCGCGGCGCTGATCGTGGACGCCTACGAGGGCGAGGCGCGCAGCTACCGCGCCGACGATCCCGTGAGCTACCGCCGCTCGCGGTTCGGGCGCGCCGAGGGATACCGCATCGAGGCGCCGGCCTTCGTGCGGGCGCTGCTCGAGCCGCCGCAGAAGGTCGTGCAGGATCTCTCGTTCCCCGAGCTGTGGAGCGAGATCGGGCAGGCGCGCCGGGCGCTCGCCGCCGTCCCGCCCGCCGCGGCGTCGGCCGGCCGGGGCGAGCGCGTGCTGGCCGAGCGGCGCACCGCGGTCGCGCTGGTCGAGTTCCACCAGCGGATCGCGCTGTCCCTGGCCTCGCTGCTGTTCGCGTTCCTGGCGCTGCCGCTCGGCATCGTCAACGCGCGGTCGGGCAAGGGCGCCGGCTTCGCGATGAGCCTGGCCGTGATCCTGGCCTACCGCATCATCTTCGTGCTGGCACGGAACCAGGGCCTGAGCGGCACGCTCCCCGCGGGACTCGCGCCGTGGGTCGCCAACGGCGTGATCGTGGTCTGGGCGGCGATCGCCTACCGCCGTCTCCGGCACGGCACGGCGGGCCAGGGCGCCGGCTGGGCCGCCGTCGGCGCCGCCCTGCGATCGCTCCGTCCTCGCCGGCCGCGGCGTCGCGCCGCCGCTGCCGAGCCCGAGGTCGTCGGCGGGGTGGCGACGCTCGGCGGAACGTCCACGCGCTTCATCGGGCGCCTCGACCGCTACGTCGGCGGCGCGTACCTGCGCGCCGTCGGATTCGCGGTCGCCTCCGCCTACGTGATCTACGGGCTGGTCGAGCTGCAGGGGCTGATGGACGGGATCCTGCGCGGCGACCAGCGGCTGATCCTGGTCGCGGCGTACTTCCAGTACTTCCTGCCGACGGTCCTGCCGGTGGTGCTGCCGATCGCCTGCCTGGTCGGCGCCGTCGTCGCCGTCACGCTGCTGACGCGCAGCGGCGAGCTGGTCGCGATCAAGTCCAGCGGGATCGGCGCGCAACGCACGGTCGTTCCGCTGCTGCTGCTGACGCTCGGGCTGTGCGGACTGCTGTTCCTGGTCGAGGACCGGATCGCGCCCGGCGCGCAGCGCAAGGCGCAGTCGATCAAGGACCAGATCCTGGGCCACGCCCCGCGCACGCACGGCGCGTCGATCAACGGCCGCTGGACCTTCGGCCCCGACGGAACGCGGCTGTACCACTACCGCCTGTACGACCCCGCGCGCCGCGAGTTCCAGGGCCTGACGGTCCTGACCGTCGACCGCGAGGCGCGGACGATCGGCGACCACCGCTTCGCCGAGCGGGCGCGCTGGAAGGCCGACCGCTGGGAGGCCTACGGCGGCTGGCGGCGCCAGTTCGCTCCCGAGCGCCTGGAGCGCTTCAGCGGCGCCCAGCCGCTGGCGCTCGATGCGCCCGACGCGTTTCTCAGCCAGGAGCAGCGGCTGACCGCGGCTCCCGGCGACCTGCCGGACCAGCTCAGCCTGTCGCAGCTCAGCGAGCAGATCCGGAACTTGCGCAACAGCGGGTACGACATCACGCGGCTGCGCGTCGCCTACCACGGGAAGTTCGCGCACGCGGCGGCGCCGCTCGTGATGCTGGTGCTGGGGCTGCCCTTCGCCTTTCGCGTCGGACGCCGCGGATCGCTTCACGGCGTCGGCGTGGCGCTGCTGCTGGTCGTCGTCTACTGGGCGACGTTCGCGATCTTCAACGCTCTCGGCCTCGAGACGCTGTTGCCGCCGATCGTCGCCGCCTGGGCGCCGAACGCGCTGTTCGGCCTGCTCGGCTGCTACCTGATGCTGTACGTGCGGACCTAGTCCACGGGAGCCGGGCGGGTGGCCGGGGCCGCGGGCGTGGCGCGTCCCGCGGCGGCAGTGCCGGCACGGCGCTCCCCCACGGCACGAGGCGGTCCTCGGCCGGTGCACTCCCGGTCGGCGCGGCCGGTCCAGAATCGCTGCGGGCGCGACCGCCGTGTCGTGCGGGATGGTGGAGCCCCGGGGAGACGGATCGTCCTCTCCCCGCGCGGGCTACCCGCTATACTCTCCCCGGGTGCGCTGGGCGCTCGGCGCCCGGTCCCGGCCCGCGGCGGCGCCCGTCGATCGGGGTGGTGCGCTCGCAAGCCCCGACACGAGACGGTTGCTCCGGCTCGACGGGCCGGAGCGGTCGGAGAGGAGCTGAAATGAAACGTGCCATGGGGTCGTCGATCGCGGTCGTCGTGCTGGCGGGGCTGGGCCTGCTTCCCGCGCGGGCCGAGGAGCCGGCGAGCCCCGGCCGGAGCGCGTTTCTGGCCCAGAAGTGCGACCTGTGCCACTCGGTCCCGGCGGCCGGGATCGAGAGCAAGATGAAGTCGGCGACGATGAAGGGACCGGATCTCGGCCCGGCGGTGTCGCAGCACGACCCCAAACTGCTCCGCGACTTCCTCCGCAAGCAGGGCCAGCTCGGCGGCAAGGACCACAAGAAGGAGTTCACCGGCACCGACGCGGAGCTGGCGGCGGTGCTCGCCTGGCTCGGCGGGCTGAAGGGCTGAGCGCCGGAGGGAGCGGGCCGGGCGGCGTCAGCCGCCGGCCTCGGCCTCGAGCCGCGCCAGCTCCTGCCGCACCCGCGTCTGCGTCCCGTCCAGCTCGAGCGAGCGGCGCCACAGCTCGGCGGCCCGCGCCCGGTGGCCCTGCAGCCGGAGCGCCTCTCCCAGGCCGTTGAGCACGTCGCGGTCTCGCGGGGCCGCCGACAGCGCCCGCTCGAGCGCGGCGGCTCCGGCCTCGAGGCGCCCGGCGGCCAGGTCGAGGAAGCCGAGGTGCTTCCACGCGCTGCCCGCCGCCCGCGGGTCCTGCGCTGCCCGTTCCAGCTCGGCCCGGGCGCGCGCCGCGTCGCCGCGCTTGCGGTGCACGGTCGCGAGGTTGATCCGGGCGTCGCCGTAACCGGGATCGAGTGCCAGCGCCCGCTCCAGCAGCGGCACGGCCGCGTCGAGCCTGCCCTGCGCGATCTCGAGGCCGGCGAGGTTGTTCAGCGGCGAGGGATAGCGCTCGTCGGCCCTCGCCGCCGCGTTCCACGAGCGACGGGCGCTCTCGAAGTCGCGTGCGGAGAAGTGCAGGCTGCCGATGTTGTTGAGGACGATCGCGTTGCCGGGGGCCTTGGCCAGCGCCCGCTCGTAGAGGTCGAGCGCGCGCTCGGCCTCGCCCCGCGCCTGGTGGACGAGCGCGAGGTTGTTGTAGGAGCCCATGAAGTACGGGTCGGCCTCGATCGCCCGGAGGTACCAGCGCTCCGCCGCGTCCAGGTCCTGGCGCCGCTTGGCGAGGTTCCCCAGGTTGTTCGGCGCCAGCGCCGAGTCGGGATCGAGGCCGGCCGCGCGCTCGTACTCGACGGCGGCCGGCCCCAGCTCGCCCTGCGCCTCGAGGGCCAGGCCGAGCGTGTTGCGCAGCATCGCCGCCGTGGGCTCCTCGACCAACAGCTCGCGGGCCAGCCGCTCGGCCTCGGCCGGCTCGCTCGCATCCAGCCGTAACTGCGCCAGCAGGTTGCCGGCGATGCGCCGCGTCTCGCGATGGCGGAACGCGTCCTCCAGCACCTCCCGCGCCTCGTCCGGACGGCGCTGCATCCGCAGCGCCAGACCCAGGTTGACGAGCAGCATCGGCATCTCGCTCGATCCGCCGAGCGCCGCGCGCAGCTCGTTCTCGGCCTCCGCGTAGCGTCCCTGCGCGAGGAGCGAGACGCCGGCGTTGTTGCGCGCCGTGCGGGAGTCGCCGCCGTCCTCGCCCCCGCCGACGTAGCCCAGGCTGCGCAGCTTGGCGATCAGGTCGGCGGCGGCGGGGTCGCTGACGGTCTCGCCGCGCGGGGCGCGCTCGGGATCGTCGGCGCGGTAGCGGGGCGGATGGGCCGCGACGAACCCCTCGGTCAGCGCCTCGGTCAGGACGCGGCCGTTCCACGAGCGCGGGATCGGTTGTCCGAACAGCGCCAACACGGTCGGCGCGACGTCGTAGATCGTGGCCTCCTCGATCGTCACGTTCCGGCGCATCCCCGCGCCGGAGAGGATCAGCACGCCGAAGCGGCGGTGCCAGTCGGCCGCCGCCCCGTGGCCGATCCTCGAGTCCGTCGTCCGCGGCCGGGTCTCGTCCGAGGCGAAGCCGTGATCGGAGACCACCGCCACGGTCCAGCCCTCGCGCTGTTCCAGCAGCCGGCCGATGTAGCCGTCCACCGTCTCGTAGTAGCGGTCGACGATCGAGCCGAAGCTGGCCGCGGTCGCGGCGGGGACGCCCGGGAGCGCCGGCGGGCGAAACGGCATGAACAGGTGGCCGACGGTATCCGTCCCCTCGAAGTAGACGATCTCGAGGCGCGGCCGGAAGCCGGCGCGCAGCTGGCGCGCGATCTCGAGGTAGGACTGGCCCGAGGCGAGCAGCGTACGGAACTCGTCGAGCCGGTGGCGCTCGTCCCGGTCGAACTCCTGCTCCGCCTGGCGCGGACCGGAGAGATAGCTGCGCACCGTCTCCCAGCTCACCGCCGTCGGCTCGACCAACAGCGGCCGGATCTCGTCGTACAGGCGCGGCGGCCAGGTCTTGCCGCGCGCGTCGGCCGGATCGGAGCGGTAGGCGAACAGCTGGTAGGAGACGCGGTCGGCGACCAGGTAGCCGCGCACCGGCTCGGCGGGCCACGTCGCCCACCAGCCGACCACGCCGACGTCCACGCCCGCCCGCGAGAGGATCTCCCACACCGTCGGCACGAGGCGCTGGGCCGCGGTCACCGGCTGGCGCGCCCCGTCCTCGTCCTGGACCAGGAAGTCGAGCACGCCGTGCCGCGTCGGCTCGACGCCGGTCGCGATCGTGGTCCAGACGACGGGTGAGATCAGCGGCTGGATCGACAGCAGCCGGGCGCGGACGCCGCGCTCGACCAGGCCGCGCAGGTGCGGCAGCTTGTCCTGCTCGAACAGCCCGTCGAGGATCCGCCAGTCGGCCCCGTCGAGGCCGAGCACGAGCAGGCGGCGATCGGCGAGCGCCGGCTCCCCCTCGCCCGTCGCCGCGGCGGCCGCGACGCTCTCGAGGCGCAGCCCGCGGAGCTCGAGACCGCTCTGCTCGAGGGCCGTGGCGAGCAGCGCCTCGAACCGCGCGCGCCACGCCTCCTCCCCGGCCGGCGGGACGCTCGACTCGAGCCCCGCGAGGGCCGCGCGCACCGCGGCGAGCAAGGCCCCGCGCAGCCCCCGACCGGCGCTCGCGCGGTGCAGCTCGCGCCAGCGTTCGGGCCGCACCTGGAGCGTGGCCCAGCCGGCGGGAGCGGCCCGCCCGGCCTCCGCCCCGGACGGGGCGAGGTCGGCCGCCGCCGGCAGCGGCAGATCGGCGGCGCCACGCGGATAGGTCGTCAGCCGGAGCAGGCCCGGCGGCGCGACGGACCAACCGGACTCGAGCCGGAGCGCGCGGCCCGCGGAGAGCGCGCCGTCCAGCACGCCGAACTGCTCCGCGGCCGGGAACCGCCGCACGCCCGCGGCCAGCCAGGCCGCGGCCAGCCCGACGAGCAGCAACCGCCCGCGCCGGGACCAGCTCAGACGACGAGCGACGGTGCGACCTCGGTCGATTCCCACGTGAACGAGGGCTCGCTGCGTCCGAAGTGGCCGTAGGCGGCGGTCGCCCGGAACACCGGGCGGCGCAGCTTGAGGTAGTCGATGATGGCGCGCGGCTGGAGCGGGAAGCGCTCGCGGACCAGGCGGCACAGCGTCGCGTCCGGCTGCCGGCCGGTCCCGTAGGTGTCGACGCGGACCGACACCGGATCGGGCACGCCGATCGCGTAGGCGATCTGGACCTCGACCTCGTCGGCCAGCCCGGCGGCCACCAGGTTCTTCGCGATGTGGCGGCCCATGTAGGCGGCGGAACGGTCGACCTTCGACGGGTCCTTGCCCGAGAACGAGCCGCCGCCGTGGTGTCCGCGGCCGCCGTAGGTGTCGACGATGATCTTGCGGCCCGTCAGTCCCGCGTCGCCGCGCGGACCGCCGGTGATGAACTGCCCGGTGGGGTTGACGTAGATCTGGGTCCGATCGTCGAGCAGCGCGGGCGAGATCACCTCGGGGATCACGGTTTCGCGCAGCGCCTCCTCGATCGTCGCCCGCCGCACGTCCGGACCGTGCTGCGTCGAGAGCACGATCGCCGCCACGCGCAGCGGCTCCCGTCCCTCGTACTCGATCGTGACCTGCGACTTGCCGTCGGGCCGCAGGAAGGGCAGGATCCGCTGGTGCCGGCACTCGGCCATGCGTCGCACGAGCCCGTGGGCCAGCATCAGCGGCAGCGGCATCAGCTCGCGCGTCTCGCGGCAGGCGTAGCCGAACATCATCCCCTGGTCACCCGCGCCGCCGGTGTTGACCCCCATCGCGATGTCGGGCGACTGCTCGTCGATGCTCGTCAGCACGGAGCAGGTCTTGTAGTCGAAGCCGTAATCGGCGTTGTCGTAGCCGACCTGGCGGATCGTCTCGCGCGCGATCGACGGGAGGTCGACGTAGCTGCGGGTCGTGATCTCGCCCACCAGCAGGCACAGCCCGGTCGTGACCAGCGTCTCGCAGGCGACGCGGGCCTCGGGATCCTCGGCCAGGATCCCGTCGAGCACGGCGTCCGAGATCTGGTCCGCGACCTTGTCGGGATGCCCCTCGGTCACCGACTCGGAGGTGAACAGGTGGCGTTGGGCCATCGGCGGAATCCTCAGGGAGCCGGCCCCGGCCGGAGCGGGCCGGCCATCCTAGCATCGCGACGGGAGGCGGTCCAACGCTCAGGGCGAGGGCCGCGGGCGGTAACGCACCCGATCGGGGCCGAGGATCGCTTCCAGCTCCTGGCTCAGCTGGCGGGAGGGGCGCACGCGGTGCGCCGACTGCGCCAGCACGACGACCCGGTACTGCCCCGGCCGCCCGATCTCGAAGTACAGCGGGGCGTCGCCCCGGTGGGTCTCGATCGCGCCCCGCAGGCGCTCGACCAGCTCGTCGCTCACCTCGGCCGCCTCGAGCCGCAGCTGCACGGCGTCGGCCTCGTGCTCGCGCAGCTCGTCGAGCGGGCACAGGTCGTCGGCGACGATCCGCCGGCGCTCCTCGTCGCTGTCGACCCGGCCGTGGACCAGCACTGCGCGCTCCTCGGCCAGCAAGCTCTGGCAGGCGGCGTAGGCCTTGGGGAAGACCAGCACCTCGGCCTGGCCGCTCAGGTCCTCGAGCACGAACGAGGCCCACCACTCGCCGCGCCGCGAGCGCCGCCGGCGCAGCGCGGTGACGATGCCGCCGACGGCGGCGAGGCTCCCCTGCTCGGCCTGGCCCAGTTCGGCCACGCCGTGCGTGACCCGCCCTTCGAGCAGCGCACGGTAGCCCTCGAGCGGATGGCCGGTGAGGTAGAAGCCGAGCGTCGCCTTCTCGCCGGCGAGCCGCGTCGTGTCGTCCCAGTCCGGCAGGTCGGGCAGGCGGGGCGGCGGCGGCGCGCCGTCGCCGCCGCCGAACAGGCTCTGCTGGCCGGCCTCGCGGTCGCTGCGCCGTTTCTGGCCGTGCTCCAGCGCCGCGTCGATCGCCGCCACGAGCTGGCTGCGGCGCACGCCGAACGCGTCCAGCGTTCCCGACTGCGCCAGCGCCTCGAGCACCCGCTTGTTGACCAGCCGTGGGTCGGAGCGGTCGCACAGCTCGTGCAGCGAGCCGTAGCCCGCGCCGCGGCCGGCCAGCACCGAGCGGATCGCCGCCTCGCCGACGTTCTTGACCGCCGACAGGCCGAAACGCACCCCGTCGCCCTCGACCGTGAAGTCCAGGCCGGAGCGGTTGACGTCCGGCGGCAGCAGCCGGATTCCCATGCGGCGGCACTCGGCGACGTACTGCACGAGCTTGTCGGTGTTCCCCGTCTCGGTCGTCAGCAGCGCGGCGACGAAGTGCAGCGGATGGTGGGCCTTGAGCCAGGCGGTGTGGTAGGCGACGAGCGCGTAGGCGGCGGAATGCGACTTGTTGAAGCCGTAGCCGGCGAAGTGGGCCACCAGCTCGAACACCTTGCGCGCGGTTTCCGGGGGCACGCCGCGCGCCCGCGCCCCGTCGCTGAAGCGCTGCTGCTCGGCGTCCATCACCGCCTTGTCCTTCTTGCCCATCGCCCGGCGCAGGATGTCGGCCTCGCCCAGCGAGTAGCCGGCCATCGCCGAGGCGATCTGCATCACCTGCTCCTGGTAGACGATGACCCCGTAGGTCTCGCGCAGGATCGGCTCGAGCAGCGGGTGCGGGACCTCGACCCGGATCTTGCCGTGGCGGCGCTTGATGAACTCGTCGATCAGCCCGCCGCCGAGCGGGCCCGGCCGGTACAGCGCGTTGAGCGCGACCAGGTCGCCGAAGCGGTCGGGCTTGAGCCGCCGCAGGATGTCCTTCATCCCGCCCGACTCGAACTGGAACACCCCGTCCGTCTCCCCCCGGCCGAACAGCTCCCACACCCGCGGATCGTCCAGCTCGAGCCGCTCCAGGTCGGGGCGCGTCAGTCCCGCCGCCGCGATCGAGGCCAGGGCGTCGTCGATCAAGGTCAGCGTCTTGAGGCCGAGGAAGTCCATCTTCAACAGGCCGATCTCCTCGATCTCGTCCTTGCCGAACTGGGTCGTGATCTCGTCGCCGGTCTTGGTCCCGCGGTACAGCGGCGCGAACTCGACGATCGGACGCGGCGCGATCACGACGCCCGCGGCGTGGGTCGAGGCGTGGCGCACGAGCCCCTCGAGCCGCCGCGCCAGGTCGAGCAGGTCGCGCACCCGCGCCTCCTGCTCGTAGGCCTCGCGCAGCTTGGGGACGTCGGCCAGCGCCTGCTGGATCGTCACCTCCTGGCCGGGAATCGCCGGCACCAGCTTGGCGATGCGGTCGACGTCGGCGTACGGCACCTCGAGCACGCGCCCGACGTCGCGGATCACGGCCCGCGCGGCCATCGTGCCGAAGGTGATGATCTGCGCCACGTTGTCCCGCCCGTACTTGCGCGTGACGTAGTCGATCACGCGCTCCCGGTTGCGGAAGCAGAAGTCGATGTCGATGTCGGGCATGCTCACGCGCTCGGGATTGAGGAAGCGCTCGAACAGCAGCTCGTTCTGCATCGGATCGATGCCGGTGATGCCCATGCAGTAGGCGACGAGCGAGCCGGCGGCCGAGCCGCGCCCCGGTCCGACCGGGATCCCCGACTCGCGCGCGTAGCGGATGAAGTCCCAGGTGATGAGGAAGTAGCCGGCGAAGCCCATCTCGCGCACGATCCGCACCTCGCGCTCCAGGCGCGTGCGGTACTCCTCCGGCCGGTAGCGCAGCCGCCCCGCGTCGTGATCCGGTCGCAGCTCGGCCAGCCGCCGCTCGAGGCCGTCGCGCGCCACCTGCTCGAAGTAGCCCTCGAGGTCGTACCCCGCGGGCACCGGGAACTCGGGCAGGCTGAGCGGCTGCTTCTCGAAGCCGAAGCGGCAGCGCTCGGCGACCGCCGCGGTGTTCTCCACGGCCTGGGGGCAGGCGGCGAACAGCCGGCGCATCTCGGCCCCCGTCTTGAGGTAGTGCTGGTCGGTGTAGGTCAGTCCCGAGCGGTTGTTGACGGTGTGGCCGGTCTGGATGCAGATCAGGACCTCGTGCGCCAGGTGGTCGTCCGGCAACAGGTAGTGGCAGTCGTTCGTCGCCACCACCCCCACCCCCAGCTCGCGCCCCAGGCGCTCGACGCCCTCGTTGACCACTCGCTGGTCGGGCAGCCCGTGGTCCTGCATCTCGAGCCAGTAGCGTCCCGCCCCGAACAGCTCGCGGTATTCGGCCGCGACCTTGCGCGCGCGCTCGGGCAGGCCGTGGCGCAGCAGGGTCGGCACCTCGCCGGCGAGGCAGGCCGAGAGGCAGATCAGGCCCGCGTGGTGCTGCCGCAGCACCTCCTTGTCGATCCGCGGCCGGTAGTAGAAGCCCTCGAGGTAGCCGATCGTCGCCAGGCGGATCAGGTTCTTGTAGCCGGTGTAGTCGGCGGCGAGCAGGATCAGGTGGTAGTAGTTCTTGCGGCCCACGCCCTCGACCAGCTCCAGCCGGCGCTCGGTCAGCGAGCCGGCGGCGACGTAGGCCTCGATCCCGACGATCGGCTGCAGCCCGGCCCGCGCCGCCTTGCGGCCGAAGCTCGGCGCCCCGAACAGGTTGCCGTGATCGGTGATCGCGATCGCCGGCTGCCCGTCCTCCGCGGCGCGGGCGCACATCTCGTCGATCCGCTGCGCCCCGTCGAGCAGCGAGTAGGTCGTGTGGTTGTGCAGGTGGACGAAGCCCATGCCCCTCACTCCCACTCGATCGTGCCCGGCGGCTTGCTCGTCACGTCGTAGACCACGCGGTTGATGCCGCGCACCTCGTTGACGATCCGCGACGAGACGCGGGCGAGGAACTCCGGCGGCAGGCGCGCCCAGTCCGCGGTCATGAAGTCGGCCGTGACCACCGCGCGCAGCGCCAGCACGTTCTCGTAGGTGCGCTCGTCGCCCATCACCCCCACCGAGCGCACCGGGAGCAGCACGGCGAACGCCTGCGACACGCCGTGGTACAGCCCGGCGCCGCGCAGCTCGCCGATGAAGATGTCGTCGGCCTCGCGCAGCAGCTCGAGTCGCTGCCGATCGACCGCGCCCACGACGCGCACCGCGAGCCCCGGGCCGGGGAACGGGTGGCGGTCGAGGAACGCCGGGTCGAGCCCCAGCAGGCGACCGACGCGGCGCACCTCGTCCTTGAACAGGTCGCGCAGCGGCTCGACCAGACGCAGCTTCATCCGCTGCGGCAGGCCGCCGACGTTGTGGTGGGTCTTGATCGTCATCGACGGCCCCCCGACGGCCGCCGACTCGATGCGGTCGGGATAGATCGTCCCCTGGGCCAAGAAGCCGGCCCGACCGAGCGCGCGCGCTTCCTGCTCGAACACGTCGATGAACGTCTCGCCGACGATCTTGCGCTTGCGCTCGGGATCCTCCACGCCGGCCAGCCGCTCGAGGAAGTGCTCGGCGGCGTCGACGCGGCGGACGTCGAGCCGGTAGCGCTCGCGGAAGTCGCGCAGCACGACGTCGGCCTCGCCCTTGCGCAGCAGCCCGTTGTCGACGAGGATGCAGTGCAGGCGCGGTCCCAGCGCGCGGTGCAGCAGCAGCGCCATCACCGCGGAGTCGACGCCTCCCGACAGGGCGCAGATCACCTGCTCCTGGCCCACGCTGCGCCGCGTCGCCTCCACCGCCTCCTCGACGAACGAGCCGACGGTCCAGTCGCCGCTGCAGCCACAGACGCCGACGACGAAGTTGCGCAGGATCTCCATCCCGTGCTCGGTGTGCGCGACCTCGGGGTGGAACTGCACCCCGTACAGCCGCCGCCGCGGGTCTTCGACCGCGGCACACGGAGTGCTCGGGTTGTCCGCCGTGGTGGCGAACCCCGGCGGGGGCGCGAGCACGCGGTCGCCGTGGCTGGCCCAGACCTTGTGCTCCGGCGGGAGGCCGCGGAACAGCGCGGAGCACTCGGGGGTCGCGCGCACCACCGCCGGCCCGTACTCGCGCGCGCTCGAGCGCTCGACCCGCCCCCCCAGCTCGTGCATCATCCACTGCATGCCGTAGCAGATGCCGAGCAGCGGGACCCCGGCCTCGAGCCAGGCGCGGCAGGCGCGCGGCGCCTCCGGCCGGTAGACCGAGTCCGGCCCTCCCGACAGGATCGCGCCGCGCAGCCGCGGGAGCAGAGCGGCGTCGGGCGGCACGGCGTAGGGCAGCAGCTCGGTGAACACCCCGAGCTCGCGCACGCGGCGCGCGATGAGCCGCGTGTACTGCGAGCCGAAGTCGAGGATGCCGATCGTCTGGTGCTCGCGGGTCATCGGTCCGTCCCGCCGCCGATCATGCCGTCCACCGCCGCCTCCAGCACCACGTCGTCTCCCAGCAGGCGGCTCTTCATCGCGCGATCGGCGGCGAGCAGGCGCGAGGGGAAGCCGAGGAGCTCGTCCAGCGTGTAGCGCTCCAGGTCCCGCGCCAACAGCGACGCCGCCTTGCCCCACAGCCCCGCGCTCGCGACCGCCCGCTGCGGCGGCTCGCGCTCCTGTTCGATCAGCGCCTTGGCGCGGAGCATCGACCGCGCGCGGTGCGAGATCCCTCCGAGCAGGCGCAGCGGCTCTTCCCCCGACTCGACCAGCCGCCGCAGCGCCGCCAGCGCCGCCGCCCGATCCCGGGCCAGCACGGCATCGGCCATCTCCCAGCCCGAGAGCAGGCCGGCGCCGGCGACCGTGGGCGGCAGCGCCGCGACCGCCTGCGCCTTTCCCGCGTCGCCCGCTCCGTGCCACAGCCGGATCTTCTCCAGCTCCTGCTCGGCGCGACGGAGGTCGCCGCCACAGACCGCGGCCAGGGCGCGGGTCGCCGCGGCGCCCAGCGCGAGTCCCTTCAGCTTCGCGATCTCGACGAGCTCGCTCTCCGCTTCGGGGCCGGGACGCGGGCGGCCGAAGGCCAGCGTCGTGCCCAGCGTCTCGAGCGCCTGGTGCAGCTTGCGGCGGCGGTCGAGCTGCGGCGCGCGAACGATCAGATAGGAATGCCGCGGGGGGTCGGCCGCGAAGCCCTCGAGCGCCGCCGGCTCGCCCTCCAGCGTCGCGACGTCGCGCACCAGGACGACGCGCTGCGGCGCGAACATGCCGGCCGAGCGCGCGGCTGCGACCACGTCGGGGATCCCCGTCCGGCCCTCGCCGCCGATCACGGTCAGGGCGTAGCCCCGCGCCGCCTCCGGCACCAGGCCGTCCAGCAGCGCGCGCTGCGCGAGGTCGAGGTGGTACTCGTCGTCCCCGGTCAGGAGCGTCAGTCCCGGCGGCCAGCCCTGCCGGAGCAGCTCGTGCACCCGCCGCAGCGTGACGCGGCCGCGCGGAGCGCTCGGTCCGCCGCGCGCCATCAGAAGCCCTCGAGGATCGAGGTCACGAGCGCCCCCGCCGCCCCGCGCGCGATCGACTCCAGCGCCAGCCCCTCCTGATCGAAGAACTCCTCTCCCTCCTGGACCTCGAACTGCTCGCGAAACACGAGCCCGTCCTGGCTCCACAGGATCCCGTCGGTCTTCAGGTCGCGCAGCGTCGCCCGCAGCGTGACGACCGCCTCGATCCGCGTCGCGAGCCCGGCGGCGCTGAACTGCACGGGGATCGTGCGGTAATCGCTGATCGCGCCCTCGAGCATCGCGTCGGCGGCGGTGGTCCCGGTGACGACGTGGTATCGCCCGCGCTTGGTGATCTCGCGCGCCACCTCCTCGGTCACCCGCTGCTCGATCTCCGGTCGCGTGGTGCGGTTCTCGAACGGCACGACGACGACCGCCCGGACGTGATCGGGCAGGAGGCTGGTGCGGCCCACGAGTCCGTAGCCGCAGCCGCCGAGCGCCGCCCCGGCGACCAGCAGCGACGCCGTCCGCACCCGCCGCCCGGCGCCGCTCCTCGCGCTCATCGCCCGGCTTCGCGGCCGCCGGCCCTCGCCCCAGCGCTCGGCGCGAGCTGGCGGCGGATCGCATCGAGCACGCCGTTGATGAACGCCCCGGAGTCGGAGCTGCCGAACTTCTTCGCGATCTCGACCGCCTCGTCGATCACCACCGCGGCCGGCGTCGTCGGCTCCTGCAGCAGCTCGAACAGCGCCAGCCGCAGCACGTTGCGGTCGACGACCGCCATGCGCTCGACCCGCCAGTTGCGCGCGACCTCGGCGATCCGGCGGTCGAGCGCCGCACGGTCGCCGCTCACGCCGTGGACCAGGCGCTCGGCGAACTCGCGCTCGTCTGCGGTCGCCTCGCTGTCGCGCCAGAACTGCCCGGACATCGCCGCGACCGTCCCGCCCGTGAGGTCGAGCTGGAACAGCATCTGCAAGGCCAGCTCCCGCGCACGTCTGCGATGGCCCACGCTCGCCCTTCAGCGCTCCACGCGCAGCTCGGCGATGCGGCGGAACAGCTGCACCATCTCCAGCGCCGACCGTGCCGCCTCGCAGCCCTTGTTCCCGTCCGCCGGCCCCGATCGCTCCATCGCCTGGGCCAGCGTATCGGTCGTCAGCACGCCGAAGGTCACGACGCAGTCGCCGCGCAGCGCCAGCTCGGCCAGGCCCCACGCGACCTGCGTCGCCAGCACGTCGAAGTGGGCGGTCTCCCCGCGGATCAGCGCGCCGAGGGCGACCACCGCGTCGTGGCCGCCGCCCTCGACCAGCCGCCGCGCCGCCTGCGGCAGCTCCCACGCACCGGGGACGCGGACCACCGTCCGTGCGTCCGCGCCACAGCCGTGACGTTCGAGGCACTCTTCCGCGCCGGCGAGCAGGCGCCGCGTGATCGTCTCGTTGAAGCGCGAGACGACGAGCGCGACCCGGACCCGCTTGCCATCGAGTGCGCCCTCGAGGATCCGAGCCATCGTCACTCCACGGCGGACTTCGCTGGGACGGCGGGCTGAAACGCGCAGTATAGGGATCTCCACCGCGCGGTGTCAAGCGTCGCCGAGATACTTGCCCAGGATCGGACGCAGCCGCGCGCGGGTCGCGTCCGGAATCCGCTCGCGCGGAGTGATCACGGCGTCGCGCAGCGCGGCGCCGCAGCGACAGCCCGCGCCGCGCGCGGGAAGACGACCGACCGCGGCGGCGAGGATCGCGGCCGCCCGCCGATTGCCCGCGCGCAGGTTGTCGAGCAGTCCACCGACCGAGACCGCGTCCTCGTCCTCATGCCAGCAGTCGTAGTCCGTCACCAGCGCCAGCGTCGCGTAGCAGATCTCCGCCTCGCGAGCCAGCCGCGCCTCGGGCAGGTTCGTCATGCCGATGACGTGCACGCCCCAGCTGCGGTAGAGCTGCGATTCCGCACGCGTGGAGAAGGCGGGGCCCTCGATGCAGAGATAGGTCCCGCCGTCGTGGACGCCCGGGCCGGTCCCGGCCGCGGCGCGGAGCACGGCCCGCGTCTCCGGGCAGACCGGATCGGCCAGCGAGACGTGCGCCGCCACCCCGTCCCCGAAGAACGAGCACTCGCCGCGTCGCGTGCGATCGACGAACTGGTCGACCAGCACCAGATCGCGCGGCCGGATCCGCGGAGTCATCGAGCCGACGGCCGAGACCGACAGGATCCGCTCCACGCCCAGCAGCTTCAGCGCGAAGACGTTGGCCCGGTAGTTGATCTCCGACGGGAGCAGCCGGTGGTCGCGGCCGTGACGGGCGAGGAACGCGACGGGCTGGCCGGCGAGCCGGCCGACGAGCGGCGGCGCCGCCGGCTCCCCGAACGGCGTCGCGACCGCGACCGGCTCGGCGTCGGAGAGCCCCGCGAGGTCGTACAGCCCGCTGCCGCCGACGATCGCGCACGTGACTCGCGGGAGGGCGCTCACCGGCCGGCCTCCGCGGCGAGCCGGCGTAGCGCCGGCGCGAGCGCGGCGGCCTCGCCGACCCGCGCCGTCCGGCCGCGCCAGCCGATCTCGGCGAGCGGAAGGCCGTCGCTGCCGCCGGTCAGCACCACCACGGTGCCCGCAGCGCTTGCCGTCCATGCGGCACGACGCAGCGAACGCGTGGCCGAGTCCTCCGGCGGACCGCTGATCCGGATCTCGATCGGCTCCGCGATCGCCTCCTCGATCGCCAGCGCCGCCTCGATCGCGTGGACGCGGAACCCCGAGAGATCGCCGCTGAACTGGGCGAGGATCGCGCGTGCGGTCGCGGCGTGCTCGGCACCCAGCCCGTGCCAGCTCAGGCGCAGCAGCGCGCGGGCCAGCCGCACGTTGGGGCGCAGCGGCCAGCGCGGATTGGCCAGCAGCCCCAGCGGCGCGGGCTCGCCGACGTGGTCGCGCAGCGCGGCGGAGCCAGGGTCCGCCAGGCTGCGCCGCGCGTACCCCGCCGCCGCCGCGGCGGCGGTGAGGTAGGCGCGGTTCCCCGTCGCCTCGTAGGCCTCGACGAACGCCAGGGCCACGTCGGCCTGGGTCTCGAGATAGATGCGGTTCGCGAGCGGTGGCGCGATCACGTGACGCACGGCACCGTCGGCCGTCACCGCTTCGCGCAGGACGAAGTCCAGCGCCGCCACGCCGGCTCGCTCGATCTCGTCGTCCGCGAGTGCCGCCGCCGCACGCAACAGGGCGCTTCCGGCCAGCGCGTTGGCGCCGGCCAGCACGAGCGGATCGAGCGGCGGGGGCGCGGCGGCGCCGACGGCTCCCGCCGCAGCTCCGGCCGCGAGCGCCGGATCGCCGAGCTGGGCCAGATAGAAGCCGCCCTCCGCGCGCCCCAGCACGTCGCGCACGAAGCGGACGGTGGCGGCAAGCTCCCGCCGCGGCTCCGGTCCGGCACCGTCGGCGAGGGCGATCGCCAGCTCCCGGGCGAGCGCCGCGTTGCTCGACAGCAGCTTCTCGTACTGGATCTCGCCGAAGCCAGGCGCGATCGCCACCCGGTGGATGCCCCCGCCGCGGTGATCGAACAGCGGCCCCTCGACCAGGCGCAGCAGCGTCAGCGCCGACTGGGCGACGAGGTCGTCGACGCCGCGCGCCGCGCGCAGGCGGGCGTACTCGGCCAGCCTCGGGAGGACGTGCTTGGGTGCCGCGCCGAAGCCTCCGTCGCGGCGGTCGGAGTTGGCCACGAGCCACTGCGCCAGCCGGTCCGAGGCCCCGGCGTCCACGAAGCCGTGCAGCGGCCGCGGCGGTCCCTCGGTCGCCGCCCAGCTCTCCGCCCGACGCAGCAGCGCCGCGGCCTCGAGATCCCAGTACTTGCGCCCTTCGCGCACCAGGAACAGCATCGTCTCGGGATCCACCGTCCCGATCGTGATCGGCAGGTCGACACCGCGGTCGTTGGCGGTGCTGAGCATCGGCCTGCCGTCGGGGAGCAGGAACGCGATCGTCGGCCAGCTTCCGCTCTGGTAGCGCTCGCGCAGGTCCGGCCTGAGGTCGGCGTTGACGCGGACGGCGACGAAGCCGGCGTTGATCTCCCGCAGCACGCGGGGGTCCGACAGCGTCTGATCCAGCATCACGGCCGAGCTGTGGGCCCAGTTCACGTCGAGGACGAGCAGCACCGGACGCGAGAACAGCGCGGCCCGGTCGAGCGCCACCCGGCCCCAGGGCAGCCAGTACGAGCGCTCGGCGAGCGCGGGCGGCGGCCAGCCGCCGAACGCCTCCTGCGCCGGCAGCTCGAGGTCGATGCCGGCCAGGTAGGACGGCCCGTCCCCGCCCGCCGGGTCGCCGGCCCCGGAGGACCCGGCCGCGCTCCCGCCGGACGGGAGGGCGCAGGCGATCGCCAGCGCCAGCGCCGCCCGGCCCGGCCGGCCGATCCGGATCGTGATCGCGCTCAGCGGGGACAAGAGGATCGGCATTATCCAGGCTGGCGTTGCCCAGCGTCAACACCGAGGCCGATCCGACCCCGCCCTTCCCGCACCCGGCGGTGGAAGCGGCGACGGCCCTCCGTACCTTGGGGACAGCGGGCGCTGCACCGACGCGTCCCGGACCGACCGCTCATGAGCAGACGGGCTCTGGCCATCCACGCCCTGCAGGCGACGGCGTTCGCCGGCGCGGTGATCCACGTCGTCGCCGAGCTGCTCGCCCGGCCGGGGCCACTCGCTCCGCACGGGGAGGCCCTCGCCGTCCTGGTGGCCGGGGCCGCCGCGACCGCGCTGCTCGCCGCACGGTGCGACGCGGGGCGGACCGTCCGCCTTCCGCTGACGTTCGTGCTCGCGGCCTTCCTGCTGCTTCCCCCGCCGGGGCCGATGCTGGTCGCGCTGGCCGCGGCCGGCGCCGGGCGCGGCGGCGGGGTCGCCGGGCTCCGGCGCCGCGGCCTCGGGCCGCTCGCGGCCCTGTCGCTCGCCGTGCTCGGACTGCAGCTCGTCGCGGCCCCGGTCCCGCCGCCGCTCGCGGCCTCGCCGGCGGCCCTTGCGTGGCTCGCGTCGCTCTTTCTCTGGATCCAAGGGGCGAGCGCAGCCCTCGGCTGGCTCCTCGCTCCCCGCCCACCGCTCGCCGACACTCCGCCCTCGCGCGGCGCACGACTGGCCGCGCTCGAGCTGGTGACCCTGCCGCTCGCGTGGCTGCTCGCCCTCGCGGTCGCCGCGGCCGACTGGCTCCAGGCCGGCCTGCTCGTGACGCTGATCCTGCTGGGGCTCGCCGCGCTCCTCGCTCTGGACCGCGCGCTGGCCGAGCTGCGCGACAGCCGCCGCGCACTGTCCTCGCGCTTGGCGGAGCTCGACACGCTGCACTCGCTCGGCCGTGAGATCCTGGCCTCGCTCGAGCCGGATCGGGTGTTCGCCATCCTCGAGCGGGAGTGCCGCAGGATCTTCCCGCTCGACTCGTTCTGCGTGGCGCTCGTCGACCGCGACAGCGGCGAGCTGCGTCCGGCCTACAGCCGGCTGCGCGGGGGGGCGGCGTGCTCCGGGGGCGCGCCGGTCCGGAGCGGCATCGCCGCCTGGGTGCTGGAGGAAAGGCGCGGGCGGCGCATCGACGATCTGCGGGCGCTGGCCGCCGACTCGCCGGTGCGCGGGGACCTCGTCGAGCGCGACGCGCGGGCGCTCCTGGCCGTGCCGCTCGTGGTCGAGGAGCGGGCGATCGGCGTGGTCACGCTGCAGAGCCGGCGTCCCGCGGCCTACGACGACCACCAGCTCTCGGTGCTGACCACGATCGCCCAGCAGGCGGCCGTGGCGATCGAGAACGCCAACCATTTCCGGATGGCGACCGTCGATTCGCTGACCGGCTTCCTGCTGCGCGACGGCTTCTTCCGCCAGCTGCGCGACGAGGACCGCCGCGCCCGCCGTTACGGCGGCCGGTTCGCACTCCTGATGCTCGACCTCGACGGCTTCAAGCAGATCAACGACCAGCACGGCCATCTCGCGGGGGATCGCTACCTCGCGGGGATCGCGAGCGCGATCCGCGCCGAGCTGCGCGCGGCCGATCTGGCCTGCCGCTACGGCGGCGACGAGTTCTGCCTGCTGTTGCCCGAGACCGGGCTCGCGGGGGCGGCCGCGATCGCCGGGCGCATCGGGGACGCGGTGCGGCGAAGCGTCGTGACCGTCGACGGCGCCTCGCTCGGCGGCACCGTCAGCATCGGCATCGCCGCCTTCCCCGATCACGACGCGGGCGACCTGCGGAGCCTGATGCGGCGCGCGGACGAGGCGCTCTACCGCGCCAAGCGCGCCGGCCGCGACCGGGTCGCGGCGCACGCCGCCTGAGCCGGCCCGGGCGCTCAGCCCCCGCGTTCCCGCAGGACGCTCTGCACGCTGCGCCCGGTCCGGCGCGCGAACCGCTCGGCGAGCGACGGCAGCTCGCCGCTCGCCTCGTCCAGCGCCACTCGCTCCACGCGCAGCAGCGGCACGAACAGCGTGGACGGACCGACCGGCGCCGGATCGCCGGCGACGACCTGCCCGGTCCAGGCGTCGAACGAGGCCAGGTCCAGCGCCTCGATCACGATCCCCGTCGCGTCCATCCGGCGCAGCACCCCCCACAGCTTCTCCTGCGGCTCGCGCAGGTAGAGCAGGACCGAGCTCCCGGGCGAGAACTCCGGCGCCGCGGCCGGGGCCTGGACCAGCTCGACCAGCACTCCGCCCGCCGATTTCGGATGGATGAAGGCGATGCGCCGCCCCCCCGCTCCGCCGCGCGCACCGCCGCCGAGGATCGTGGCGCCGTGGCGCTCGAGCCGCGCGAGCGACGCCGTCAGATCCGGCACCGCGAGCGTCAGGTGGTGCAGCCCCTCGCCGCGCTTGGCGATCGAGCGCGCCACGGGCGACTCCGGCGACGTCGGCTCGAGCAGCTCGACGCGTGAATCGCCGAGCGCCAGCAGGGCGACCCGGACCTGCTCGGCGGCGACGGTCTCGACGCCGGCCGGCTCCAGGCCGAGCGCCTCGCGCCAGAACGGCAGGCTGCGCTCCAGGCTCCGCACCGCGATCCCGACGTGATCGATCCGCTGGCTCATCGCTTCTCCCATCGCTCGACCAGCCGCGCGGCGGCGGTGTAGGGGTCGACCCGCCGCTCGGCGATCTCGGCCAGCAGCCGCGCGTAGCGATCGCCGCCGCCGAGTTCGGCTCGCACCCGCTCGAGGAGCCGCGCGCCGATCGCGGCCAGCAGGCGCGACTCGGCCCGCTCGCGGCGCCGCGCCCCCCGCCGCCCGTCCCCCGCCTCCGCCAGGAAGCGCCGGATGCCGTGCTCCAGCTCCTCGACGCCCTGCCGCGTCACGGCCACGGTGCGGAAGATCTCCGGCCGGCGCCGCGCCGGGGCGAGCGACAGCATCGAATCGAGATCGGTCTGCAGCCGGTCGGCGCCGTCGCGGTCGGCCTTGTTGATCACGAACAGGTCGGCGATCTCGAGGATCCCGGCCTTGATCGCCTGGATGTCGTCCCCCATCCCGGGAACCAGCACGACGGCGACCGCGTCCGCCGTCTTCACCACGTCGACCTCGTCCTGCCCCACGCCGACGGTCTCGACGACCACCGGGTCGTAGCCCGCCCCGTCGAGCAGATCGACCGCGTCGTTGGTCGCGCGCGCCAGCCCGCCGAGGTGCCCGCGCGTCGCCATCGAGCGGATGAAGACGCCGCGATCGGTGGCATGGCCCTGCATCCGCACGCGATCGCCGAGGATCGCGCCGCCGGAATAGGCGCTCGACGGATCGACCGCCACCACGCCGACCCGCCTGCCGCCCGCGCGGTAGGTCGCGACGAGGCCGTCGACCAGGCTCGACTTGCCGGACCCGGGCGGGCCCGTCACGCCGACGACGACGGCCCGACCGGTGTGGGGGTAGATCGCGCGCAACAGCTCGCTCGCGGCCGCCTCGTCCTCCTCGACGAGCGTGATCGCCCGCGCCACCGCGCGCACGTCCCCCGCCAGCACGCGCTCAGCCAGTCGCACGTGCGGCCGCCGCTCGCCGAGCCGGACCCCCGGTCATGCCCGCCGCAGCAGCTCGCGGGCGATGACCAGGCGCTGGATCTCGCTCGTCCCCTCGCCGATGGTGCACAGCTTCACGTCCCGATAGAACTTCTCGACGGGGAAATCCTTGATGTAGCCGTAGCCGCCGAAGATCTGCAACGCCTTGTCGGCGACCTCGACGCCGATCTCGGAGGCGTACAGCTTGGCCATCGCCGCTTCCTTGGTGCACGGCCGTCCCGTGTCGCGCAGCCAGGCCGCGCGGTAGATCAGCTGCGCCGCGGCGTCGATCCGCGTCGCCATGTCGGCCAGCATGAACTGGATCGCCTGGAACTCGGCGATCGGCCGGCCGAACTGCCGCCGCTGGGCGGCGTAGGCGAGCGCGGCCTCGTACGCACCGCGGGCCATGCCCAGCGCCAGGGCGCCGATCGAGATCCGCCCGCCGTCCAGCACGCGCATCGCGTCGACGAAGCCCTCGCCGCGCTGGCCCAGCAGCTGCTCGTCGCCGACCCGGCAGTCCTCCATCACCACCTCCGCGGTGTCCGAGGCGCGGAGGCCCATCTTGTTCTCCTTCTTTCCGGGGCGGAAGCCGGGCGTGCCGCGCTCCAGCACGAACGCCGAGATCCCGTGCTTGCCGCGCTCGGGGTCGGTGACGGCGAACACGACGATCACGTCGCCGACCGAGCCGTGGGTGGTGAACGTCTTGGCGCCGTTGAGCAGCCAGCCGCCGTCGAGCTTGCGCGCCGTGGTGCGGGTCCCGGCGGCGTCCGAGCCGGCGGTCGGCTCGGTCAGGCTCCAGCCGCCGAGCTGCCGGCCCGTCGCCAGCGGCTCGAGGTACTTGCGCCGCTGCTGCTCGCTGCCGGCGAGGAAGATGTGGTTGCAGCACAGCCCGTTGTGGGCCGCGACCGAGATCCCGACCGAGCCGTCGACGCGCGACAGCTCCTCGACGACGATCGCGTACTCGAGGTAGCCCAGCCCGGCCCCGCCGTACTCCTCGGGGAAGATGATCCCCAGCAGGCCGAGCTCTCCGGCCTTGCGCAGGATCGCGTGCGGGAACTCCTGCGCCTCGTCCAGCCGCATCACGTGCGGCGCGATCTCCGTCTCGGCGAAGTCGCGCACCGTGCGGCGCAGCAGCTCCTGGTCGTCGCTGAAGGAGAACTCCACGGCCGCTCCGCCCGCGGGGTCGAACCCGCGCCGCCACGCGGGATTATCGCACACGCCGGCGCGGGTCCGCCCCGCGGTCGGGCGGCGGAGACCCGCGCGCGGAGCCCGCGCATCGTCCGTACCCCGGGCTCCGGCTCGCCGCGGCGCACCGCTCGCGCTGCGTCCCGCGCTCGTCAGACGGTGGCGATCGCGCTGCGGTGGACCCAGCCGTTCAGACCGTTCGGCAGGCTGACCTGCAGCCATTCTTCGCGCTCGGCGCGCACCTCGAGCGTCAGCCCCTCGTGGACGGTGAACAGCGTCGGGTTGTTCTCGCCCGGGCCGGCGAGCACCTCGACCAGGTCGTCGATCACGACCGCCAGGTGCGTCCGCTCGACCCGCTCGACCGTCACGCTCCACGAGGCGAAGACCAGGGCCGCGACGGCGAGCAGTCCCGCCAGCAGCCAGCCGTGCAGCGGTCGCCAGCCGCCGGGGCGCCACAGGCCGGCCACCAGCACCGCCCCGGCGAGCCACAGCGTGGCCAGAACCGCCCACGCCTGGCGGTCGGGCCCCAGCCGGTCCTGGGCCAGCACGATCGAGCGCACCACGGTCGGGGGCGGCGCGATCTCGACGCGATCGAGACACTGCGAGCGGGCGAAGCTCAGGTTCGCCCGCACGTCGGGATCGGCCGGCGCGAGCCGGCGCGCGCGCTCGTAGCGCAGGATCGCCTGGCCGAGGCTCCCCAGGCGGAACTCGGCGTTTCCCAGGTTGTACTCGACGATCGGGTCGCGGACGCCGTAGCGCAGCGCGGTGCGGTAGGCCTCCGCGGCTCCCGCGTAGTCTCCCGCCTCGTACGCCGAGTTGCCGCGCTCGACGAGCTCCTCCGGCGACTCCGCGCGCGCCGAGGTTCCCGCCGCGATCAGCAGCAGTCCCAGCGTCGCGGCCGGCGCGAGGCGGGCGATCCTCACCGCACCCGCTCCAGCCGCTCCACCAGCTCCGTCGCCTCGCGCAGCAGCTCGGCGCGGCGCTCGCCCTTGGCCGCCTGCGGAACGAAGCGGGCGAAGTCGCAGCTCTCGAGCGTGGCGCGGAAGCTGCGCCGGATCTCGGCGTCGAGCCCGCGCGAGGCGAGCAGCTCGTCGGCCGCCTCGTAGCTCAGGCCGGCAGCGCTGCGGTCGAAGACGTCCGCCACGTACTCCACCAGGGCCCGCGCGACCTCCTCCTGGAACGTCGCGCTGTCGTCCTCGTGCAGCAGCCGGCGGGCGGCGCGCAGGCGCTTCGACGCCACCGCCCGCGCGCGGCGTGCGCGAGCCAGGCCCCGATTCCCCGCCAGCCGCGCGCGCCACCGGCCGAGGGCGACTCCGAGCGGGACCCAGGCGGCCGGCAGGACCAGCAGCACGAGGAAGCCGCTGCTGCGGTGCACGCGCTCGCTCGCGAAGCGCAGCGGGCCGCGCAGCGGCTTGATGAACGCCAGCTCGCGCCGCTGCAGCTGCACCTCCCCGCCGCTCGCCGCGAGCGACGCGTCGGGGCTGCCGTCGCGGCGCACGACGAGCGGCGGCAGCGCCGCCTGCGCCGATCGGTACTCGCCCCGGCTCGGGTCGAAGTAGTCGAAGCGCAGCTCGGGAAGCTGCAGCTCGCCCGGCGCGAGCGGAACGAGGATCCACTCCCACGTCCGGCGCGAGGCGATCCGCCCGCGCACGGCGCGCGTGTCCGAGCCGACCTTGGGCTCGAACAGCTTGAGGCCCGGAGGGACCGACAGCTCGGGCGGGCGAGCCGCGCCGAGGAATCCCTCTCCCTCGACCGTCGCCTTCAGCGCCACGGCGTCGTTGACCCCGGCCTCCCGGCGGTCGAGCGTCGCCGCGAGCGTGTAGCGTCCGACCGCGCCGCCGAAGCCGGCGGGTCGGCCGGCGGCCGGGAGGTCCCGCACTCGCAGCTTCAGCGGCTGCGTGGTGCGCAGCACCGTCGTCCCACGGCCGAACGAGAACAGGTCGAACGGGTCGCTCGAGCGCTGTCGCACCTGGATCCGCAGCGCGTGCGGCTCGATCTCGAACTCCCCCGCCGTCTGGGGCACGAGCACCTGCCGCTTGAGCGGGTAGACCAGATAGCGCCGCCCCTCGACCGCCGTGCGATACGACTCGTCTCCCGGATCGACCTCGAGCTCCTCGACCCAGAAACTGGCGAGCGACGGCACGCGCGCGAACTCGAAGCCCAGGACCTGCTCCGCGGCGTACAGCGACACCGCGAGCGGCACCGACTGGCCGACCCACGCCTCGTCCTCCCCCAGCTCGACGCGGGCGAAGACGTCCGGCTCGCCCGCGCCCGGCGCGCGCACGCCGGGCGGCCGGGTGGGCGGCGGGACGCCGCGCGCCGCCGCGACCTCGAACCGGATCGGCTGCGTGCGCCGGCTGCCCCCGCCGACGGCCAGCTCGATCGCCGGGATCTCCGCCGGGCCGGGGCCCTCCGCCTGCAGCGCGTAGACCAGCCGCGACATCGACGAGAAGCGGCCGTTGCTCCAGACGCTGTTGTGGCTGGTCGACGGCCCGCCGACGACGCGCAGGTTCACGAGGCCCGCGAGCCGTGGGGGCGAGAGGGTCACGTTTCCGCTGCCCTCGACCTCGAGCACGAGCCGGATCGAGGTCGTCTCGCTGATCCCCTCCGCCGGCTCGACGTACGCACGGACCTGCGGCGGCGCCTGCCCCGTCGCCGGCAGCGCGGCGACGCCGGCGAGCAGCGCGAGCCACCACGCGCCGACGGCACGCGAGCGCAAGCGGTCCCGGCGCCTCACCAGTCCCTCTCCGGAGCGCGCTCGCGGGCCGGGCGCCGGGTCAGCGCCTGCTGCCGGAGGTTGTCCAGCTCCTGCTCGGCGAGTCGGTCGAGCAGCGCCTCGGCCTGCTCGGGCGAGATCTGGCCGGTCGGCGCCGGCTCGCCGGGGCCGCCCTCGTGCGCCTGGGCGGATCCGCCGGGGGCGCCCTCCGCCGGCGGCTGCTCGGAAGACGTCCCCTCCCCGCCCTGCTCCCGATCCGGGCCGGGTTCTTCCCGCTGCTCCGTTCCGGCGCCGGCGGGAGGCTCCTCGGTCTCGGAGTCGGAGTCGGAGGGCTGCTGCGGTTGCTGCTGGGGTTCCTGCCGCTGCTCCGCGGCGCGGAGCGCCAGTTCGAGGTTGCGCTTGGCGGCCGGATCGTCGGGAGCGGCGCGCAGCGCGCGCTCGTAGGCCGCGACCGCCTCCGGATACTGCTCCAGCTCGAAGCGCGCGTTCCCGAGGTTGTAGGCGGCGGGAGCGACCAGGCTCTCCGGTGCGGCGAGCAGCGCGCGCGAGTACGCCTCCGCCGCGCCCTGGAAGTCGCCCTGGCGGAACAGCACGTTGCCGATGTCGTAGTACAGCTCCGGCGCTTCCGGCTGCTCGACCTGCGCCTCGGTGTACGCTCGCAGCGCATCGTCGAAGGCCCCCTGCTCGAACAGCCGATTGCCCTGCTCCGTCTTGCGGTGCGCCGTGCCGCCGAAGGGCAGGAGCATCGTCGCCGCGAGCGCCGCGACTGCCGCCGGATGCGCGCTCATGTGCCGCCCCCGCGCCGGCCCGCGGTCGCGCGGCGCCGGTCCCCGAGCAGGGTCTCCGCGACCAGCGCCAGCCAGCCCACGACGAGCGGGATCTGGAAGCGCTCCTCGTAGCTCGCACGCAGCTCCGAGCCGAGCGCGCCCGACTCGAGCCCGGAAAGGGCCGTGGCGATCCGCTCGACCTCGACCTCCCCGGCGGTGGCGCGGAAGTAGCGCCCATCCGTCCCGAGCGCGATCCGCTCCAGCACGTCCTCGTCGACGCGGCTGGTCACGACCCGGTCCTCGCCATCCTTCTTGTAGCCCGACAGCGCCCCGGAGGGGTCGCGCAGCGGGATCGGAGCGCCGCGCGTGGTGCCGCAGCCGACGGCATGCACCGCGATCGCCGACCGCGCGTACTGCTCGACGATCTCGTCGATCCCCCCCTCGTGGTCCTCGCCGTCGCTGTAGACGACGACCGCGCGACCCCGGTCGGCCGCCGCCCCGCTGGCGAGCGAGCGCAGCGCGAGCCCCAGCGCGTCGGCCAGCGCGGTCCCGGGCAGCGGGACCGACCTCACGTCGGACGACTCGAGGAACAGCCGGACCGCCCCGTGGTCGACCGTCAGGGGGCAGGCGAGCGTGGCCTGCCCGGCGAAGGTGACGAGCCCCACGCGATGCCCCTCGAGGCGGTCGAGCAGCGACGCGATCGAGTGCTTGGCGTGCTCCAGTCGCGAGGGCGCCAGGTCCTCGGCCGCCATGCTCAGCGAGGTGTCGAGGACGATCACCACGTCGCTTCCCGTGCGGGTGATCGTCTGGAGACTCGTCCCCCACTGCGGCCGGGCCAGCGCAACGGCGATCGCGCCCAGCGCGAGGCACAGCAGCAGCAGCTTGACCGCGCGGCGATTGCCCGAGACGTGCTCGGTGAAGCGCCCGACGTGCGGGGCCCCTCCGGCGAAGCTGCGGAGCGCGCGCGCGCGCGAGCTGCGGGCCGCCCACGCGGCCGCGGCGACGGCCGGCAGCACGGCCAGGAGCCACAGGAACTGCGGGGCGGCGAATCGCATCAGGGGATCCGCTTCAGCCGCGTCGCGGCCAGCCCCTGCTCCAGCAGCAGCAGCCCGAGCGCCGGCACGAGCACCAGGCCGAACAGCTCGGTGTACAGCAGGCGGACCCGGCTGCGGATGTCGCTCTTCTCCAGCGCGTCGATCGTGGTGAACACCCGCTCCAGCGCGTCCGCGTCGGTCGCGCGGAAGTACCGGCCCTGCGTCCGCTCGGCGACCTGCCGCAGCAGCGGCTCGTCCAGGTCCACCCGCTGCATCACGACGCGGCGCCCCAGCGGGCCGGCGTCGACCGGCACCGGGGCTTCGCCCTCGGTCCCGACGCCGACGGTGTAGACCTTGATCCCCAGGGCCCGCGCCGCCTCGGCCGCGGCCTCGGGCCCGAGCTGCCCGCGGTTGTTCCGCCCGTCGGTCAGGAGCACGACGACGCGGCTCTTGGCCTGCGAGTCGCGCAGCCGGTTGACCCCCGCCGCCAGGCCCATCCCCAGCGCCGTGCCGTCCTGGTCGCGCGGGGCGAAGTCCACCTCGTCCAGGTGCTGGCGCAGCATCGCGTGGTCGAGCGTCAGCGGGCAGCGGGTCACCGCCACGCCGGCGAAGACCACGAGCCCGATGCGGTCCGACGGCCGGCCGGCGACGAACCGCGCCACGGTCCGGCGCGCCTCCTCCAGCCGGTTGCCGGGAAAGTCCTGGGCCATCATCGAGGTCGAGACGTCGAGCACGAGCACGATGTCGACGCCCTGGGTCGTCACCGACCGGATCTCCTCGCCCGCCTGGGGCCGGGCCAGGGCGGCGGTCACGAGCAGCAGCAGCGCGGCGCGCAGGACGGGCAGGGCGCGGTCCAGGCGCTGCCAGGGCGTGATCCCGATCCGCATCCGGGCCTCGGCGGCGGGCAGCCGCAGGCGGGCGTCGCCGCCGGCGCGCCGCCGGGCCATGGCCCACGCCGCTCCCAGCGCGGCCGCGCCGAGCAGCAGCCACAGCGGGCTCGCGAAGCGGAACATCACGCGGCTCCGGAGGCTGTCGCGGCCGGGCGCGGCTTGGTTGCGTCCACGATGCGATAGGCGCGCTCCACCGCCTCCCGGCAGTCCTCGGCGCCCGGCCAGTGGCGCGCGAACTTGACCCGGTCGCAGCTCGCGAGCAGGTCCTCGATCGCGGCGAGCGATTCCGCCGCGACGCCCGACTGCCGCAGCCACGCCGGGACCTCTTCCGTCGTCCGCTCGAGGAGCGCCACGCGGAAGCGACCCGCCAGGTAGAGCTTGACGATGCGCGACAGCTCGGCGAAGAACCGATCGACCTGCCCCTGCTCGGCCAGCCGCCGCTCGAGCAGCTTCTGCAGCTCGGCGTAGATCCAGGCGTCGGGCGCGATCCGCCGGAACGGATCGTCCGGCGGCGGCACCGCCGCGAGCCGCGCGCCGTAGCGTCGCACGAGCCACCACAGCAACAGCGCGGCGGCGAGCAGCCCGGCCACGACGGCGGCGGCGGCGGCGAGCACGCCGTAGTCGGCGGGGAGGCTCACCGGGGGCTTGATCTCGGCCAGGGCCGGATCGGCTTCGGCCGGATCGAGCACGCTCAGGATCTCGATCGAGCGCGGCTCGGTCGCGAGCGTCAGCGGCTCGGCTCCCGGGCGCAGGACGCGGAGCGTGACGGCCGGCAGCGCGAGCCGGCCGGTGCGGAACGCCGCCAGGCGACCCTCCCACACCCAGCGCCGCGGGGTGCGTCCCGGCTCCGGCTCGCTCCACGCCTCGTCCACGACCGCGAACGGCCCGAGCCGCGGCCCGAGCGCGCGCCGCTCCGGCTCGGCGCCCTCCGCCGCCACCTCGATCGACAGCCTGAGCGCGATCGGATCGCCGACGCTCGCCTCGGTCGCCCCCAGGTCGAGCGTCACCCGTGCCCCGGGCTCGTCCGCCGCGAGCGCCGCGCCGGCCGCAATCGCGAGCAGCGCGATCAGCGCCGGAAGCCGCCCCATGCTCAGCCGCCCGCCATCGCCACGCGCCGCGCGCGCTCGCGGAAGAAGCGCTCGATCGGCGCGTCGTGCGGCTCTCCGGTCGACAGCTCGAGCAGATCGACGCCCGCCCGTCGCATCCCGCGCCGCAGCTCCTCCGCCTCGCGCCGCGCCAGCTCGGCGTAGGCCCGTCGGAACGCCGCGCTCCCGGCGTCGATCAGGCCGCGCGCGCCGCTCTCGGGGTCCTCGACCGCGATCAGCCCGACCGGCGGCAGGCTCTCCTCGCGCGGATCGCGGACCGCGATCGCCACCACGTCGTGCTTGCGGGCCGCGACGCGCAGCGTCCGCTCGTAGCCCGTGTCCTGGAAGTCCGAGATCAGGAACACGACCGCGCGCTTCGTCACCACCCGGCGCACGTACTCCAGCGCCGGACCGATGCGGGTGCCCGCGCCGACCGGCGCCGCCGCCAGGACCTCGCGCAGCACGCGCAGCGCGTGCTCACGCCCCTTGCGCGGCGGGATGAAGGTCTCGACCCGATCGGTGAACAGCACCAGCCCGACGTGGTCGTTGTTGCGGATCGCGGAGAAAGCGAGCAGCGCCGCGACCTCGGCCGCGAGCTGCATCTTGGTCGAGCGATCGGTGCCGAAGCGCGCCGAGCCGCTGGCGTCGACCACGAGCAGCACCGTCAGCTCGCGCTCCTCGGTGAAGACCTTGACGAACGGGTGTCCCATCCGCGCCGAGACGTTCCAGTCGATCGTCCGCACGTCGTCGCCCGCGCAGTACTCGCGCACGCCGGCGAACTCCATGCCGCGGCCGCGGAAGATCGAGTGGTAGGAGCCGGCCAGGCTGTGGTCCACGAGCCGCCGCGTGCGGATCTCCAGCCGGCGGACGCGCCGCAGGACGTCCCGTGGGTTCACGGCACCTCCACCGCGTCGAACACGCGCTGCACGATCTGGTCGGGCGTGACCGCCTCGGCCTCGGCCTCGAACGACAGGATCAGCCGGTGTCGCAGCACGTCGGGACCGACGGCCTTGACGTCCTCGGGCGTGGTGAAGCCGCGGCCCTTGATGAAGGCGTGGGCGCGGGCGGCGGCGACGAGGTACAGCGTGGCGCGCGGCGAGGCCCCGTACTGCAACAGCCCGTCGAGCTCCAGCTTGTAGCTGCGCGGGTCGCGCGTGGCGTGCACCAGCCGCACCGCGTAGTCCTTGATCCGATCGTCGACGTAGATCGCGTGCATCGCCTCGCACGCCCGCTCCAGCTCGGCCAGGTCGACGACCGGGCTCGCCTCCGGTGTGCGGGCGACGCTCATGCGGTCGAGGATCTCGCGCTCCTCCGCGAGCGTCGGGTAGTCGAGCTTGAGCTTGAGCATGAAGCGGTCGACCTGCGCCTCCGGCAGGGGGTAGGTCCCCTCCTGCTCGATCGGGTTCTGCGTGGCCAGCACCAGGAACGGCTCGGGCAGCGCGAACGTCGTGTCCCCCAGCGTGACCTGGCGCTCCTGCATCGCCTCGAGCAGCGCCGATTGCACCTTGGCCGGGGCGCGATTGACCTCGTCGGCCAGGACGAAGTTGGCGAACAGCGGCCCGCGGCGGGCGGTGAAGTTCCCGTCCTTCTGGTTGTAGACGAGCGTTCCGGTGAGGTCGGCCGGCAGCAGGTCGGGCGTGAACTGGATCCGCTGGAACGAGGCGTGGACCGCGGCGGCGACCGAGCGCACGGCGAGCGTCTTGGCCAGCCCGGGCACGCCTTCGAGCAGCAGGTGACCGCGGGCCAGGAGACCGATCATCATCCGCTCCAGCAGGTAGCGCTGGCCGACGATCACGCTGCGCACCTCGGTCAGCAGGCGCTCGATGACCTGCGCCTCGCGCTGCACCCATTCCTGAACGCTCGCCACGTCCTTCTGCATCCGGACCTCCTTGCTTGGCTGGGTCGCACGACGGCGGCGCGCCGTGTGGCTCCGGCGGATCGCGCCGGCCCGAGGCCTCGGGAACGGTGGCGTCCGGCCGCCCGCACGGGCCCCCGGAGTCAGCCGACCGTCAGCCGTGAGCGTCGAACCCGACGATTCTAGGAACGGGTCGCGGGGCTGTCAAACCCGCGGGCGGCGGGCGGCGGGATCAGCCGAGGTGCCGCTCGACCAGGCGCCGGATCCGCTCCTTCGGCGCGGCTCCGACCAGCTGATCGACGACCTTCCCGCCCTTGAACACGAGCAGCGTGGGGATGCTGCGGATGCCGAAGCGGTTGACCAGATCGCCGTTCTCGTCGATGTTGACCTGGGCCATGTGCGCCCGGCCGTCGAACTCGCGAGCCAGCTCCTCGATCAGCGGAGCCACGACCTTGCACGGTCCGCACCACGCGGCCCAGAAGTCGACTAGAATGGGCCCCGCGAGCCTGGTCAGCTGCTCGTCGAAGTTGGTGTCGTTGAGCGTGAGGATGTCTGCGTTGGCCACCCGCGCCTCCGTCGGCCGCCGGTCCGGCGCCGCCGGTCGCGAGCGCCGGCGCCGCGGTCGGTGCGGGGCGGCACTATAGCATGCGCCCCGCGTCGGGCGGCACTCGCCCGAGCGCTCGGCGCCGCGCACTCGGGCAGCATTTCCTCGTCGACGTTCGCGCCGTGGCCCGTATCGTCGCGGCCCTCGACCCGCGCAGCGGCGACCCGGTGCTCGAGATCGGAGCGGGTCGCGGTGCGCTGACGGAGCGACTGCTCGCAGCCGCCGGCCGCGTGGCGGCGGTCGAGGTCGACCGCAGGTTGGCCGCCGCGCTCCGCGCACGGCACGCCCCCGAGAGCCTGGCGCTGTTCGAAGGCGACGTCCTGCGGCTCGACCTGTCGGAGGTGGCGCGCGCGTTGGGCCACCCCGCGAGCACGCCGCTCCTCGTCGTGGGGAACCTGCCCTACTCGCTTTCCAAGCCGATCGTCCAGCGGCTCGTGCGCGAGCGCGCGCGGGTCGCCCGCGCGGTGCTGATGTTCCAGCGCGAGGTCGCGGCGCGCCTGACCGCGGCACCGGGCGGCGCGAGCTACGGGCCGTTCGGGATCCTCGCCGGTCAGTTCTTCGAGATCGAGCCGCTGTTCGACCTGGCGCCGGCGGCGTTCCGCCCACCTCCCGCGGTCCATTCGCGGGTCACGCGCTGGATCCCGCGTCCGTCGGCGCCGAGCGCCGAATGCGAGCGGCGGCTCCGCAGCTGCCTGGCCGCGTGCTTCGCGGGGCGGCGCAAGACCGTGCGCAACAACCTGCGTGCCGCACTCGGCGAGCGGCAGGCGGACGCGCTGCTCGACGCGGCCGGTGTGGACGGCGGCCTTCGAGCCGAGGACCTGGGGCCGCCCACGTTCGTCCGGCTCGCCGCGACGTGGCCGGCCGGCGCGGGCCGCTGACGCTCGCGACGACTCATCTTTGTTATACTCCGCCTCCCGTGCTCCCCTTCGGAACCGGTGCTCCAAGAACGGCCCGCACCCCGCGCGGCGCTTCGTCCTGGGCCGGGGCTGCCCCCCGCCTCGCGCGTGCCGGGCCCCCGCGCCGCTGCGGCACCCCACGGCGAGGCCCGGCGTGAGGGCCGAGACCGGCGCCGCCGCCGCGGACCGCGGGACCGCTCCGCACGCCCCCGCCTCCCACCTCGAGGTGATCGCCCTCGGAGGCCTCGGCGAGTTCGGGATGAACATGACGGTCTACCGCTGGGGAGGCGACTGCCTCGTGGTCGACGCCGGGATGATGTTCCCCGGCTCCGAGCACCTCGGCGTGGACGTGGTGATCCCCGACATGTCGTTCCTCGACGACTGCGGCACGCTCCACGCCATCGTCCTGACGCACGGCCACGAGGATCACATCGGGGCGCTGTCCTATCTGCTCGCACGGCGCGATCTGCCGGTCTACGCGACCCCGTTCACGGCCGGCCTGGTCGAGCGCCGGCTGACCGAGCACGGCATCGCCGCCGGCCGCCGGATCCTCCCGCTGCCGGCCGCCGGCGAGGCCTCGCGGCTCGGCCCGTTCGTGCTCGAGACGATCACCGCGGCCCACTCGATCCCGCAGGCGCGGATGCTCGTGCTGCGCACGCCGGCCGGGATCGTGGTCCACACGGCCGACTTCAAGCTCGACCCCAGCCCGCTCGACGAGGAGGGGACCGACCTGGCGCGGCTCGCGGCGATCGGCGGGGAGGGCGTGCTGCTGCTGCTCTCCGACAGCACCAACGCCGACCGGCCCGGCTTCACCCCCGGCGAGCGCAGCGTGGTCGCGGCGCTCGATCGCCTGCTCGCCGGCGCGAGCGGCCGCGTCGTGGTCACGACCTTCTCCAGCCAGATCCAGCGCATCGGCGCGCTCGGCCGGCTGGCGGCTCGCCACGGACGCCGGCTGGCGCTCGCCGGCACCTCGCTGCAAGGGCACGCCGAGGTGGCCGATCGTCTCGGCCTGCTGCGGCTGCCGCCCGACGTCCGCGTCGGGCTCGAATCGGCCGGCGAGATCGAGCCTCGCCGGCTGCTCGTCATCGCCGGCGGCTCGCAGGGCGAGCCGATGTCGGCGATGGCACGCATCGCCGTCGGCAAGCACCGGCACGTCGCGATCGGCGAGGGCGACCTCGCGATCCACTCCGCGCGCGAGATCCCCGGCAACGAGAAGAGCATCGGGCGGATGATCAACCACCTGATGCGGCGCGGGGCCGAGGTCGTCAGCGCGCGCGACGCCGCGGTGCACGTCTCCGGCCACGCGTCGCAGGACGAGCTGCGGCTGCTCTTGCGGCTGCTGCGACCGCGCTTCTTCGTGCCGATCCACGGCGAGTACCGGCAGCTGCGCGCCCACGCCCGGCTGGCGGCGGAGGCCGGGCTCGACGCCGGCCGGATCTGCCTCGCCGACACGGGGGACGTGATCGCCGTCGGTCCGGCGGCGATCGGCATCGGCGGTCGCGTCCGCGTCGGCCAGGTGATGATCGACGGGACGCTCGAGGAGATCGACTGGACCGTGCTGCGCGACCGGCGCCGCATCGCCGGCGACGGCATCGTCGTCCCGGTCGTGGCCGTCGACCGCGCGAGCGGCTCGGTCAACGCCCTGCCCGAGATCATCGCGCGCGGCTTCGGGCCGATCGGCGAGCACACCGACGACGAGCTGATGCTCGAGGCGCGGCAGGTGGTCGCCGCCACGCTGCGCGACGCTTCGCCGGAGGAGCGGACCGACGAGGGCCTGCTGCGGGCGCGGGTCCAGGGCGACCTGCGCCGCTTCCTGCGGCGGCGCACCCAGCGCCAGCCGCTGGTGATCCCCGTGATCGTGGAGCTGTAGCCGGATGAAGCGCCTGCTCGAGCGCGTCCGCTCCGTGCGCCACGTGCGCGAGGTCGCCGGCCTCTTGCTGCTCGCGGCCGCGCTGGTCACGCTGCTGGCGCTCGCCTCCTACAGCGCGAGCGATCCGAGCTGGTTCACGCACCGGCCGGACGGGCTTCCGGTGCAGAACCACCTGGGACGCGTGGGAAGCGCGCTGGCCGAGGCGCTGCTGCAGCTGCTCGGCACCGCGGCGCTGCTCGTCGCCCCGGCGCTCGGGCTCGCCGGGCTGCGCTGGCTGGGCCTGGGCGGGCCCGCGGCCAGCCGCCTGCGGCGCGCCGGCCACGTCGTGCTCGTGCTCGCGCTGTGCGCGCTGCTCGACCTGATCTACGGGGAGATCGCCTACGGCGGCGACCGGTTCGCGGCCGGCGGCTACGTCGGTCGCCGCACCGCCGGTCTGCTGCGTGCCCTGCTGAACCCGACCGGAGCGCTGCTCGTCTCCGGCACCGCGCTCGTCGTCACGACCCTGCTCCTGACCCGCGTCTCGCTCGTCGAGACGCTGCGCCGGGCGGGAGGCCCGGCGCGGGCCGCGGGCGCCGCGCTGCGCGGCACGGTCGCGCGGTGGCTGGCCTCGCGGCGGGCGGTGCCGGTGGCGGAGCCCACCGCCGTCGCCCCCGGCTCGACGCAGCCGATCCCGGCCGAGCGCGCGCCGCGGCAGCCCGCCGTCGACGTCCCGGCGGCCGACGCCCCTCCCCCCGAGCCGGCCCTCGGCCCGCCCGCACCGGCTCCGCGCCGGCGCACGCTCGAGCCGCCGCGGCAGCCGGCGCTGCCGCTCGAGGGCGGCTCGCCCGGCTACGCCCTGCCTCCGGTGGAGCTGCTGCAGGAGCCCGAGGTGCAGTCGATCGAGGGCGAGCAGGAGCTGCTCGATCGGGCGCGGCTGATCAGCGACAAGCTGAAGGAGTTCGCGGTCCTGGGGACGGTCGTGGCGGTCCACCCCGGGCCGGTCGTCACGACCTTCGAGTTCAAGCCCGAGGCCGGGATCAAGTACTCGCGCATCACCGCGATGACCGACGACCTGTCGCTCGCCCTGCGCGCCGAGTCGGTGCGCATCGACCGCATGTCGGGGCGCGCCACGGTCGGCATCGAGGTGCCGAACCGCAGGCAGGAGACGATCTATCCGCGCGAGCTGTTGGCCTCCGAGCGCTTCCGCAGCGCCCGCTCCAAGCTGACCCTGGCGCTGGGCAAGGACATCAGCGGCGAGGTGTTCGTCGCCGACCTGGAGCGGATGCCGCACCTGCTGATCGCCGGCGCCACCGGCTCCGGCAAGTCGGTCGGGCTGAACGGGATGATCGCCAGCATCCTGTACAAGGCGACTCCGGCCGACGTGCGCTTCATCATGATCGACACGAAGATGATCGAGCTCGGCCTGTACGCCGAGATCCCGCACCTGCTGGTCCCGGTCGTGACCGACCCCAAGCAAGCCTCGACCGCGCTGCAGTGGGCCTGCCGCGAGATGGAGCGGCGCTACCGCAGCCTGGCGTCGGTCGGCGTGCGCAACATCGCGCAGTTCAACGAGTTCCTGGCGAAGAACCCGGGGCGGACGATGGACGACCCGCGCGGCGGGGATCCGATCCCGCTGCACGCGCTGCCGCTGATCGTGATCGTGATCGACGAGCTGGCCGACCTGATGCTGGTCTCCGCCGCCGACGTCGAGGAGTCGATCCTGCGCCTGGCGCAGATGGCCCGCGCCGTGGGAATCCACCTGATCATCGCCACGCAGCGGCCGTCGGTCGACGTGATCACCGGCACGATCAAGGCCAACTTCCCCTCGCGCATCGCGTTCCGCGTGGCGCAGCGGGTCGACTCGCGCACGATCATCGACCAGCAGGGGGCGGAGCACCTGCTGGGGCGCGGCGACATGCTGCTCTTGTCGAGCGGCTCGTCGCGGCTGCGCCGCGTGCACGGCGGGCTGATCAGCGAGGCCGAGCTGACCCGCATCACGTCGTTCGTCAAGAAGCACGCCCGGCCCGAGTACGACGAATCGGTGCTGCGCGAGACGGAAGCCGAGGGCGAGGAGGCGCTCGACGACGAGGCGCCGGACGAGATGTACCTCAAGGCGGTGCGGACGGTGATCCAGGACGGCAAGTGCTCGATCACGCTGATCCAGCGCCGCCTGCAGCTCGGCTACGCGCGCGCGGCGCGCATCGTCGACCGCATGGAGCGGGCCGGGGTGGTCGGCCCGGGCGAGGGCAGCAAGCCGCGCGAGATCCTGGTCGGCCCGGAGTTCCTCGACGGGCTGGCCGCGCAGCCCGAGCGCGGCGCCCGCCCCTGAGCGCGCCGGCGCGGGTCGCCCTGCCTGCGGTCGATCGTGGTGCCCGGGGGTCTCGTGCAGGATCGCGGGAACGGATCCGCGGCGGTCCGGCGCGTCGCGCTCGCCGCGATCTTGCTCGTGGCGGCCGCCGCCCGCGTCGCCTACGCGCTGCAGATTCGATCCGGTCCGCTCGGCGCGCAGCACCGCTGGGCGGAGACGGACATGGCCTACTTCGATGCCTGGGGCGGGCGGATCGCCGCGGGCGACCTCCTCAGCCGTCACGTGGCGCCGCCGCTCCACGAGTGGCACCTCCTCGTCGCCGAGGCCTACCGGGCGCGCTACCCGCACGACGCCGTACCGCCGGAGGGGGGGCTCGCGCCGGACGCGTCGCTGTGGGACCGCTGGGCCGGACGGGGCCGCTTCTACCAGGAGCCGCTCTACGCCTATCTGCTGGGAGGCGTCTACGCCCTCTTCGGACGCGAGGCATTGGCGCCGATCGCGATCCAGCTCGTCCTCGGAGTCGTGGCGATCGGCCTGCTCGTGCGCGGGACCGAGCTGCTGCTCGGAGCCGACGTCGCGCTCGTGGCGGGCGGCATCGCCGCACTCTACGCTCCCCTGCTGTACTTCGAGGGGCTGCTGCTCCGCGAATCGCTGATCGTGCTGGCCGGCTTCGCGCTGCTGCTCGCGGCGCTGCGCGCGCGGTCGGCGGGGAGCGTGCGCGCGTGGCTGGGCTGCGGCGCCGTGCTGGGGCTCGCGATCTGCCTCAAGAGCCACTTCGCCCTGTTCGGGATCGGTCTCGCCGCGGTCGGACTCGGAGGCTCCCCCCGCGGCTCGAACGGTCGTCGGCTCGGGGCCTTCGCGCTCGGCGTGGCGCTCGCGCTCGCGCCGCTCGCCGCGCGCAACGCCGCGGTGGGCAGCCCGCTGCTTTCGACCTCGAGCATGGGCGGGATCAACTTCCTGCTGGGGAACGCCCGCGACCCCGGGGCGGACGTGACCGACTTCCGCGCGTCGCACTTCGCGCCGATCGTCCACGCGACGGAGGGCCGCTTCCTGGCGACCGTCGCGGCGACGGTCCGGACGCACGACGGCCCGCTCGGCTGGCTCGCCCTGCTCGCGCGCAAGCTCGACCGGTCGCTCCACGGGCGCGAGGAGGCGGACAACGCGAGCTTCTACGCGAGCCGCCTCGAAGCCCCGGTCCTGCGGGCGTTGCCCTTCACGTTCTACGCGCTCGGCCCGCTGGGTCTCGCGGGCCTGGTCCTGGCGGTGCCGCGAGCGCGCCGGATCTGGCCGTTGCTCCTGCTCCTGCTCACGCAGCTCGCGGTGCCGGTCCTGTTCTTCCCCCGCGATCGCTTCCGGCTCCCGTTCGCCGCCTGCCTCCTGCCCTTCGCCGCGCTCGCGATCGTCCGCTGCTGGGACTGGGCACGCTGCCGGAGGTGGGGAGCGCTCGCCCTCGCGCTCGGGCTCGTCGGGGCCGTCGCGCTGTGGACGGGGCGACCGCTCCCCGGGGGTCGCGCCCCGGTGCGGCCGATCCATTACGTGGTCCCGTTCGAGACCTACTGGAACCCCGCCGTCCTGCGCCTCGAGCGCGAGGGGGATCCGGGCGCTGCGGCCGATCTCCTCGGCCGCGCGCTCCGCACCTCCCGCGGCCGGCTCGACACGATTCTCGGCACGGCGGGGCCGCTCCCCGAGGAGGATGCCGACCTGGCGCTGTTCTTCGCCGGCGTGCGGGAGCGGCGGGCCGAGCTGCTGGCACGGGCCGGGCGGGAGATCGAGGCCGGGGAGGAGCGCGCGCGCGCCGCCGCGCTGCGGCTCGCCTCCCGGCGCCGCGGCTCCCGACTGCCCGAGCCCCCTCGCTGACGGGCCGCTGCCGGTTCGCTCGCCGGCTTCAGCCGCGAGCCGGCGGCCGCCGCAGGAGTGCCACGGCGATCAGGGCGCACGCCGCCAGCGTCGAGACCACGAGGCCCTGCCGGACCTCGCGCGGCTCGTAGCGCATCTCCAGCACGTGGCGGCCCCGGGGAAAGGCGATCGCCCGCACCAGGACGTCGGCCGCCAGGAGATCCGCCCGTGCCCCGTCGATCGCCGCGACCCAGCCGGGATCGAACGCGTCGGCGACGACGAGCAGCGCCGGCCCGTCCGCCTCCGCCTCCACGCGGATCCGGTTCACGCCGCGCTCCACGCCGAGCACGCGCCCGTCCGCGGTCGCGGGCGGACTCTCCGCCTCGACCACCACCGTCGCGGGATCGGCCGCGACGGTGCGCAGCCGGGCGAGCGCCTCGTCGAGGCTCGCCGCGGCGATCGCTTGCTCGGCAAAGCCGGCCCACGGGCGATGGGGAACGGCGAAGGCGCGCACCCGCCCGCCGGGCGGAAGCGCGATCTCCTCCGCTCCGGCGGTCGCCCCCGCGACCGTCGCGGCCTCGTCGGGCGTGTAGGGCGGCGCGGGAATCACGACGTGGGTGACGCCGTAGCGGCGCACGCCGGCCGCGCGCAGCGCCGCGACGAGCCGTACCGGCTTGACGCCGCTGTACAGGTCCACGTTGTCCACCCGGGCTCCGACGTTGAACGACTCGACACCCGTCCCCGCTGCGAGCGACGCCTCGGCGTCGAGGCAGTCCGGGTCGGCCTGCGGCTCGCCCCGCGGATCGAGCGGCGTGTACAGGCGGGGGCCCGGCGGCGGCGCGGCGAGGGCGGGCGGCGCGGCCTCGATCCCGGGCCCCACGTGGAGCGCGAAGGGCGCCGCGCCGAGTCCGGCGAGGAACACGAGCGCCGCGGCGGACAGCCGTCGAGCCCCGGGCTCGATGCGTGCCGCGAGCCACGAGAAGGCGGCGACCGCGAGGCATGCCGCCGCGCCGAGCAGCAGCGAGAGCAGGACGCCGCGGCGCACGGCAGGCGGCAGCTCGATCCGCCCGAACGCGACCCCGGCGAGCGCCAGCGGGACGATTCCCAGCGCGACGAGCGGGAGCCGTCGCGCCGGCCGCGCGGCGACGGCGTCGATCCCGAGCGCGGCCGCGGCGCACAGGAACAGCGTCGCGGGCGTGACCAGTTTCTCGGCATAGCGGAACGCACCCCATACCGGGATCCGGCGGGTCACGCTCTCCGCCCCGAGCGCGGGTCCGAGGGCCAGCCACAGGCAGCCGAGCGCGAGCACGACGGCGAGCCGGCCGGCGCGCGAGCGGATCGCGGCCAGCACGGCGAAGGCCAGCACCGGCGCTCCGATGAACACGCTCGGCGAGAAGGGCAGCGCCCAGTACGACCGGGGGGCGAGCGCTTCGTACAGCGGCGCCCGACACGGGCCGATGCGCCCGACGAACAGGCCGGGGGCCCCGATCTCGACCAGCCGCGCGGGGAGCAGCGCCCACTGCGAGCGCAGCGCCGGGTCGACTCCCTGGGCGCGCTCGCTCGCGCGGAAGAAGTGCCACGAGGGCACGAGCTGCACGCCGGCGAGGGCCAGGCCGAGCGCCGCGTGCGCGCCCGCCGTCGCGAGGCCGCGCCATCCGCCACGGTGAAGCGCCAGGGTCAGACCCCCGGCCAGCGCCAAGCCCAGCGACTGGACCTCCCCGCACAGCGCCGAGAGCGCGATCCCGAGCGCCGCCGCGACCCCGCCCCACGCGTCGTCGGGGTCGGCGGCGCGCCGTAACCCGGCGATGCCCCACGGCATGCTCGCCGCGCCGGCGAGGTAGACGAGGTTCCCCGTCGCACCGAGCACCATGCCCGACGACGCGTAGCCGAGGCCGCCGGCCAGCGCCGCGACCCGCGAGCCGCCGAGGCTGCGCGCCAGCATGTAGGCGCCGAGCGCCGCCCCGACCACGTACAGCGCGAGCAGTCCGTCGATCGCGACCCCGGGCAGCAGCGCCGCGACGAGCGAAGCCGGGTGGAACACGCCGTGCAGCCCCTGGGCGAGCAGCGGGATCCCGGTGGCGTCGTGCGGGTTCCACAGTGGAATCCGCCCTTCGCGCAGGGCCTCGACCACGAGCCCGCGGACCGGCGCGTACAGCCGCGCCGTGTCGCGCCAGGCCAGCGTGCGGCCGGGATCGAGCAGGGCCGGGGCCAGCGGCACGAGCGACCCGAGCACGAGCACGGCGGCGACGATCGGCCGCGAAGGCTCGCGATCGTTCCACGCGACCTCGCGCACCGGCCCAACATACCACGCACCGTTTGCAGCCGGGCCGCGGCGCGCGGGGCTAGCCCGAGGCCGTCGTTTCGCGCGCCAGCGCCACCGTGATCGCCAGGTTCAGCCCCTCGGCCACGCGCTGCGGATCGCTCGCCGACAGGATCGCCCCGCACACGGCGACCCCGTGGGCGCCCGCGTGCAGCACCGCCGGCACCCGCGCCACCGCGATCCCGCCGATGCCGAAGACCGGCAGCGGCGCGACCTGCCGGCAGACTCGCTCCACCCACGCGAGCCCCTGCGGCGCCCGCCCGGGCTTGGACTCCGTGGGGAAGACCGTGCCCGCCACGAGATAGTCCGCGCCGTCCGCGAGCGCGGAGCGCAGCTCGGCCTCGTCGTGGACCGAGCGGCCGTGGAGCAGGCCGGCGGGACGCGTCTCGCCGAGGGCGGGTGCCGCCGCCGGAAGGTGCAGGCCGACGCCGAGCGCACGCGCCACGCCCAGGCTGCCGTTGACCACGAGCCTCACCTCGCTCGTGCAGGAATCCCGGATGCGCCGCGCGAGCGCGTACAGCTCGTCGTCCTTCAGGTCCGGCTCGCGCACCTGGACCAGCCGCACGCCCCCGCCGGCGGCCGCCGCGACGAGCGCGACGAGGTCACGCCCGCGGGTCCGCTTGCGGTCGGTGACCAGCATCAGCCGCGGCAGGATCGTCGCTGCCGTCACGCTCGTTCTCCTCGAGCCGGTTGCGGCCCGTGCCGGAGCGCAGCGATCGTTCGCCCGCGCCCCTCTCGCCCGCCGTGCCGATCCGGCCCGCGGCGGGCGACGAGGGCTCGGCCAGGAAGCGCCGCGGGATGCGGCCGGCGCGGAACGCGAGCCGCCCGGCCTCGGCCGCGTGGCGCATCGCGCGCGCCATCGTCACCGGATCGCGGGCCCGCGCCACGGCGCTGTCGAGCAGGACGGCGTCGCACCCCAGCTCCAGCGCCACCGCGACGTCCGACGCCGTCCCCACGCCGGCATCGACGATCAGCGGGAGCCGCACCCGCGAGCGGATCAGCTCCAGGTTGTGCGGGTTGCGGATCCCGAGGCCGGAGCCGATCGGTGCCGCGAGCGGCATCACCGCCACGCACCCGAGCTGCTCCAGCTTGGCCGCGGTGACCGGGTCGTCGCTGGTGTACGGCAGGACGCGGAAGCCCGCCGCGACCAGGGTCCGGGCGGCCTCGAGCAGCCCCTCGCAATCCGGCAGCAGGGTCTGTTCGTCCGCGATCACCTCGAGCTTGATCCAGTCGGTTCCCAGCGCCTCGCGCGCCAGCTCCGCGGTGAGCACCGCGTCGCGAGCGGCGAAGCAGCCCGCGGTGTTGGGCAGCAGCCGGTAGCCGCGCTCGCGCAGCGCGTCGTACAGGCTGGGGCCGCCGCTCGCCGGCTTGACCCGGCGCACGGCCACGGTCACGATCTCGCAGGCCGCCGCCTCGAGCGCGTCGAGCAACGCCTGGCGCGAGGGATAGCGCCCGCTGCCCAGCAGCAGCCGCGAGCGGAAGCGCTGCCCGGCGAGCTCCCAGCGCTCGGGCTCCACGCTCACCCTCCCTGCGTGGCGCCGACGACCTCGATCTCGTCGCCCGCGCGCAGCCGGTGGCCGCGCCAGCGCGCACGGCTCACCACCTGGCCGTTGACCGCGACCGCCAGGCCCGGCCGCTCCGCGCCGTAGCCGAGCTGGCCGAGGAACGCCGCCAGGTCGGCCTGCTCGAGCGCGAGCTGCCGCCCGTTGAGCGTGACGAACCCGCCGTCGCCGCTCGCGGTCATGGCCGACCCAGCGCCGGGACTCCGGCCGCGCTGCCGCGTCCGGGGACGAAGGGGCGGAGCGCCGCCGGCGCCTCGCCGCGCTCCAGCCAGTCGGCGAGGTGGTGCGCCGTCGCCGGCGCGAGGAGCACGCCGTTGCGGAAGTGGCCGTAGGCCAAGAACAGCCCGGGTAGCTCCGACTGGCCGATGACGGGCAGGTGATCGTCGAGCGCCGAGCGCAGGCCGACCGAGACCTCGCACAGCTCCGAGTCGTAGATCCCGGGCACGGCTTCCCGGCCGTGCCGCAGCAGATCGAGCACCGCACCGGCGGTCGGGGTCGCGTCGTATCCTGTCTCCTCCATCGTCGCGCCCACCAGCAGCTCGCCGCCGTCGCGCGGCACGAGGTAGACCCGCGGCGTGCGGACGACGCGCGTGAGCAACCGTGGGCCCCGCAGGCGGACGAGCTGCCCCTTCACCGGCCGGAGCCGCGGGGCCGCGAGCGGCGAGCGGATCCCGTCGCAGCTCCAGGCGCCCGCCGCGAGCACGACCACGGGAGCGTCGAACGTGAATCCGGCCCCGTCGCGCCACGTGCCGCTCACTCCCGCGACCCTGCCGCCGCGCTGCCGGATCTCCGTCACGCGCGCGCCGATCCGGATCGTGCCGCCGAGCATCGCGACCGCGGCTTCCAGCGCCCGCAGCAACCGTCGCGGGTCGACCTGGTGGTCCCCCGCGGCACGCAGGCCCCCCGTGACGCGGTGGCTGAGGTGCGGCTCGAGCGCCCGTGCCCCGGCCGCGCCGACGGGCTCGGTCACGAGCCCCTTGTCGCGCAGCACCGCGGCCAGCCGCTCCAGCTCGCCCAGGTCGTCGCGGTCGAGCGCGACCCACAGCGTCCCCTCGCGCTCCAGGCCGCAGCCGGCTGCCGTCAGCCGCTCGAGACCGGTCACGAATCCGGGATACCGCTCGAGGCTGTCGCACGCGAGGTCGATCAGGCACGGCTCCTCGACGTCGGCCTCGGAGATCGGCGCGAGCATCCCGCCCGCGGCGCCGCTGGCGCCGGCACCGGGCCGCTCGCGCTCGAGCACGACGACTCCACGCCCACGACGTGCGAGTTCGTAGGCCACGGACAGGCCGATCACGCCCGCGCCGACGACGATGGCCGGCTCAGCCCGCGAGCCCGGCATGCCGCCCATCGCGACCCTCCCGCAGGAACCGATCGATGCTCTCGCGGATCCGCGCCACCTCGGCCGCCGGATCGGGTCGGAGCACGACCGCCGACAACACGGCGACCCCGTGGGCGCCGGCCGCGAGCACCTCGGCGACGCGCTGCGCGTCGATGTTGCCGATCGCGATCACCGGCAGGCCGGAGGCGTCCACGATCCGGCGCAGCTCGACGAGCCCGAGCGCCGGGCGCGCGCTCTTCGAGGACGTGCCGAACACGGGCCCCACCCCGAGATAGTCGACGGGCGCGCTACGCTCGGCGCGAGCCTGCTCCAGCCCGTGCACCGTCCGCCCGATCAAGCAGGCGGGCCCGAGCAGACGGCGCGCCGCGCCGGGCGAGGGGTCCGAGTCGCCCAGGTGCACGCCGTCGGCGCCCGCCACCCGCGCCACGTCGACCCGGTCGTTGACGATCAGCCGGACGCCGCGATCCGCGAGAAGCTCGCGCATCCGCCTCGCCTCCGCCACGAGCCGCGCCGTCTCCCATCCGCGCTTCTCGCGGAACTGCACCGCATCCGCGCCGCCGTCGGCGGCGAGGCCGCACAGCTCGGCATGGGAGAAGCGGTCCTGGAGCGAGGCGTCGGTCAGGACGTGCAGCCTTCCGGGCTCGAGACGCGCGGTCATCGGCGCTGCTCGCGGGCACCGAGCCGTGCCCGCTCCGGCGGAGCGGCGGCGTGGAGGCGGTGCAGCGGATCGGCCGGCCCGCGGCCGCTCCGGCTCGGCAGCGCGTGCCGGATCGCCTCCGTCACGAGGCGTTTCGCCTCCGCCACCGCCTCCTCGAGCGGCGCGCCGAGGGCGAGGCGGGTCGCGATCGAGGCGGAGTGGATGCAGCCCGTTCCGCGCGGGTCGCGGCCCGGCAGGTACGGGCCGGCGAAGACGCGCACGCGGCGCGGCGTGACCAGCAGGTCGGTAGCGGGATGGGCCGCGAGGTGGCCGCCGGTGATCAGCACGGCGCGCGCGCCGAAGCCGAGGAGCGTCCGGGCGGCGCGCTCGGCGTCCTCGAGCGTGCGGATCTCGACACCGCTCAGCGCCTCCGCCTCGGGCACGTTCGGCGTGAGCAGCGTCGCGAGCGGGAACAGCTCGTCCCGCAGCAGCCCGAGACAGGACCGCGGCAGCAGCCGGGTCCCGCTGCCCGCGCACAGGACCGGATCGAGCACGTAGTGCCGCGGACGGTGACGGCGCAGGGCGCGGGCCACCGCGCGCAGCGGGGCCGCTCCGCCCAGCATTCCGGACTTGACCGCCGCGACCGGCAGATCGGCGAACACCGCCTCGAGCTGGCGCTCGACGATCGCCGGGCCGAGCACGGTCGTGGCCGCGACGCCCGCTCCGTTCTGCGCGGTCACCGCGGTCAGCGCGGTGGCGGCGAACCCGCCGCCGGCCTCGATCGCCCTCAGGTCGGCCTGGATCCCCGCCCCGCCGGAGCAGTCCGAGCCCGCGATGCTGAGGACGACCGGTCGCACGCGCCACGCTCCTGCCCGGGACGTTCCGTCCATGATAGCCTGGGCCGGCACGACACGTCATCATGCTCCGCGAGGTTCGCCGTGACGGAGGAACCCACACCGCGGCGCCGCTCGGCGGCGGTCGGGGCGCGGCCCGAGGACGACGCGCGACCCCGGCTCCACCCGCTCGAGTTCACGCGCTACGGCCGCCACCTGGTGCTGCCCGAGGTCGGCCTCGAGGGCCAGGCGCGGCTGCGGGCGGCGCGCGTGCTGGTCGTCGGGGCGGGCGGGCTCGGCTCGCCCGCGGCGCTGTACCTCGCCGCCGCCGGCGTCGGCCGTCTCGGACTCGTCGACGACGACCGCGTCGATCTCAGCAACCTGCAGCGGCAGATCCTCTACGGCACGGCCGACGTCGGCCGCCCCAAGCTCGAAGTCGCCCGCCGGCGCCTGGCCGACCTCAACCCGCACGTCACGCTCGACCTGCATCCGCTCCGGCTGTCCGCGGCGAACGCGCGGGAGGTCCTCGCCGGCTACGACGTGATCGTCGACGGCACGGACAACTTCGCCACGCGCTACCTCGTGAACGACGCCTGCGTGCTGCTCGGCCGGCCCGACGTGTACGGCAGCATCTTCCGCTTCGAGGCCCAGGTCGCCGTGTTCGGCGCCGCGGGCGGCCCGTGCTACCGCTGCCTGTATCCCGAGCCGCCTCCGCCGGGCGCGGTGCCGAGCTGCGCCGAGGGCGGAGTCCTCGGCGTGCTGCCCGGCCTGGCCGGCGCGCTCCAGGCCGCGGAGGCGATCAAGCTGATCCTCGGCCGCGGCGAGGCGCTCGTCGGGCGGCTGCTGCTCGTCGACGCCCTCGCCATGCGCTTCCGCGAGCTGCAGGTCCCGCGCGATCGCAACTGCCCGCTGTGCGGCGAGGCGCCGACGATCCGCGAGCTGCGCGACCTCGAGCCGGTCTGCGCCGCGCCGCCGCCGGATCCCGCGCTCGAGATCGAGCCCGAGGAGCTGGCGCGGCTGCTCGCGGCCGAGGTTCCGCCGCTGCTGCTCGACGTTCGCACGCACGAGGAGTGGGCGATCTGCCGCCTGCCGGGGGCGCGGCTCGTGCCGCTGGCCGAGCTGCCCGGGCGGCTCGCGGAGCTCGAGCCGGGGCGGGAGATCGTCGCTTACTGCCATCACGGCATGCGCAGCGCGCTGGCTGCGAGCTTGCTGAGGGAGCGGGGGTTCTCCGGCGCGCGCACGCTTTCCGGGGGCATCGACGGGTGGGCCGCTTCCGTCGACCCCTCCACTCCGCGCTATTAAGCGAGGCTTGCGGGGAGGTTTCCCTGCCCCCATGCAGCCGGCGGCCGCTCCGCGGCCGCGGCTGATGCGGGGCGGGGCCGCCCAGGGTTGCAGCGACGAGGCGGCCGCGGGGCGCGACGGAGGCGGCCGACGCCGGGGATCTCGCCCGGAGTCACGACTGCGGGGCGGCCGCTCCGCGGCCGCGGCTGATGCGGGGCGAGGCCGCCCCGCGCGGCAACGACGAGGCGGCCGCGAGGGCGGGACGGAGACGGCCGACGCCGGGGATCTCGCCCGGAGTCACGACTGCGGGGCGGCCGCTCCGAGGCGGCGGCTGATGCGGGGCGAGGCCGCCCAGGGCTGCAACGACGAGGGGCCGCGGGGGCGCGACGGAGGCGGCCGACGCCGGGGATCTCGCCCGGAGTCACGACTGCGGGGCGGCCGCTCCGCGGCGGCGGCTGATGCGGGGGGCCGCCCGGCGCGGCAACGACGAGGCGGCCGCGGGGCGCGACGGAGGCGGCCGACGCCGGGGCTGCCGGACGGCGGGCTACGGGTCGCCGGCGTCGAAGCCGATGTACAGGTCGTCCTCGGAGCGCAGGTGGAGCGCCGGGCGCTTGGCCTGGGGGGCGACCCGGCCCTCGCTCACGAGGCCCGAGGCCGTGTGGCCGTCCTCGCTGACCTCGATGCCCGGCACGTCGCTCTCGACGCGGCCGGAGCGTGCGTGCGCGTCGATGCGCACGCTCGCGTTGCGAGGCAGCTGGACGCGCAGGCTGCCGTTCGAGTTCTGGACCGAGACGTCCTCGGAGATCGCGAGCGACACCCAGCCGACGTCCACCTCGCCGCCGTCGGCGACGAGCGCGAGCGGCGCCTTGAGCCCGCGCAGCAGCACGTCCCCGTTCCGGCTGTTGACGGTGACGCGTCCCGCGGCGCCGGCGACCTCGACCGTCCCCAGCTCGGTGTCGATCGTGAGCGGCCCGCCGACGCGCTTGAGCAGCAGCTTCGAGCTCATCGTGCGCAGCGTGAGGTCGCCTTCGGCGCCCAACAGCTGCAGGTCGAGGTCGCGGCCGCGGATCAGGCCCCCGGCCCCGATCTGCTCCAGCCGCACCTCGGCGCCGTCGGTCTCGACGTCGATCGGCCCCACGCTCCCGCTGCCGGTCACCGCGGCACCGTAGCCGAGGATCTTCAGCGGGCCGTCGTGGCGCGCGAATGTGACCGGCGCATCCGTCACGACGTCGATCTCGCCCCGGGTCTGCTCCAGCGCGAGCGGCGTCCCGCTCAGGTCGAGGGTGGCCCCACCCGAGGCCCGCTGCAGCTCGAGGCTGCCGCCGGCGGCGGTGAGCCGCAGCAGCCCCTCGACGTCGCCGGCCGTGACCGCCACGCCGTCGAGGTCGCCTTCGACCGTATCCCGGGCCCATTGGATGTCGAGCGTCGAGCCCGCGAGCTGCAGCGTCACGGGGCCCGCCGTGTGCTCGAGCAGGACCGCGGCGTCGCGAGACTCGAGCCGCACCGCCTGCTCGGACCCGCTGACCTGGACCTTCCCGCCGGTGAGCTGCAGGTCGACGCGCCCCGTGAGCCCGCGGGTCATCAGCTCGGAGCCCGTGCCCGAGAAGCGGAACGGGCCGTCGAGCGCGTAGACGCTGACGATGCTCGACGACGCTCCGACGTCCACCGCCAGCCCGGGCGGCACCGCGAGCTCGACCAGGCAGTCCGTTCCGCCGTCGCCGTCGACCGGGCGGAGCGACAGCTTCCGCCCCTGGACCCAGAGCGCCACGGGTCGCGGCGAGCGCTGGTTGTCGCGCGTGCGGGCCTCGTAGCGCAGCTCGCCCGGCTTCCCCGGACGCAGCGCGAGCGTCCCCTGGAGGCCGCGGATCTCGAGCTGGCTCTCGCCCTCGAGCTCGATCAGCGCGCCGGGATCGTCGGCGATCAGGCGTGGCTCCGGCTCCGCGGCGACCGACGCCGTCAGCGCCGCCAGGAGCAGCAGCGTGCAAGTCGCGCGGGCCATGGTCATCGCTCCCGTACCGCGAGCCGTTCCAGCGCCGCCCGTGCCGCCTGCTGCTCGGCGCTCTTGCGGCTCGAGCCCGTTCCCCGTCCGAGCAACTCGTCGCCGAGCAGCACCTCGGCCGTGAACTCGAGCGCGTGGTCCGGACCGATCTTCGAGACGATACGGTAGCGGGGAGTGCGCTGCAACCCGGCCTGGATCGTCTCCTGCAGCAGCGTCTTGTGATCTCCGGGTGTGGCGCTCGCGCCGCGGGTTCCGTGCAACGCCTCGCCCAGCAGCCGCCGGGCCACCGCGGTCGCCGTGCGCAGGCCGCCGTCCAGGTAGACCGCCGCCAGCACCGCCTCGAACAGGTCCGCGAGCAGCGCCATTCGCGCCCGTCCCCCGGTCTGCTCCTCGCCCCGCCCGAGCCGGGCCGCGTCCCCGAGCCCGATCCGCGAGGCCGCGGCGGCGAGCGTCGTGGCGCGCACGACCGCCTGCCGGCGCCGGCTGAGCAGCCCTTCGGTCGCCAGCGGGTCGTCGCGGTAGAGCCAGGCCGACACCACGAAGCTCAGCAGGGCGTCGCCCAGGTACTCGAGCCGCTCGTAGCTCGCGGCGGCGCCCGGGCCGCGCTCGTGCGAGTGCGAGCGGTGCGTCAGCGCGATCTCGAGGAGCGAGCGGTCGGCGAAGCGGTAGCCCAGCGCCGCCTGCAGCCGATCGAGCGGATCCCCCATGCCGACCTCGAAGCCGCCGTCATTCCGCGCCCTGCCGCGGCGGGTCCTCCACCGTGTCGGCGACCTTGCGGAACGTCCGCTTCGGCCCGCGGCGACCGTCGTACACGGTCCCCTGCTCCTCGCGCGTGCGGGCCACGAGCCGGTGCCCGGGACGGACGAACAGCTCGTCGCGGAAATGGAACTCCTGCTCCCCCTCCGGCGTGTAGAGCGTTCCCCGGCCCTCGATGAACAGGTTGCCCGACCCGGGGTCGACCGTGGGCGCGAGCTGGAACTCCGCACTCAGCTCTCCACCGCTGAACTGCTCGCACCGTCCGTCCCAGTCGCAGCGCACCTCGCGGCCGCCGTCGGTCGAGGTCAGGGTCCAGCGCACGAGGTAACCGGAGCCGCTCTCGACGATCGCGAGCGTCGAGCGCACGATCTCGTTGCCTCGACTCCACGTGCCGGCATAGCCGGTATCGCTCACCTCCGGGGCGCAGGCGACGAGGGCCGCGGCCGCGAGCGCGACGGCGATCCGGCAGGTCCGCGGCGTCACGGCCGGCTCCCGTCGCCGGCCGCAGCCGGGGCCGGCGGGACGCCCGCCGCGTGCCGCAGCTTGCGCGCGATCTCGGGGTCGATCGCGACGCCCGTGGCGGACAGGCTCTCCATCGTCTGCCACGCCCCCGCGACGTTCCCCGCGGCGACGCGGGTCAGGATCTCGTTCTCCCAGCGCTGCGCGATGCCGGCCGGATGGACCTCGAGCGCGCGCTCGTAGTGCTCGCGGAACTCGTCGCTCCGGCCGCTCGCCGAGAGCAACTGCTGGAGCCCGGTCAGGGCCGGGACCGAGTCCGGGTCGAGCTTCAGCGCCAGCTTCAGCTCCTCCTCGGCCCGCGCCGGATCGCCGGTGCGGCGCAGGACGAGCGCGCGGTTCGCCCGTGCGACGGCCTCGGTCGTCCGCGCGAGCCCGCCCGTCGGAATCAGCACGGACAGCAGGCCGACCGCGGCGGCGGCGCCCGCGGCCGAAAGCCGCCGGCGCATCGCGGTCGTGCGGGAGAGGATCGCGGCCAGGCCGGCGCCCGCGGGGATGCTGAGCACGGCCGCCAGCGGCAGGCGGTAGCGGCTCGAGACGAAGAAGGCGAGCGGGGCCACGGCACAGGCCAGGGCGGTGCCCCAGACCAGCGCCCCGCCCGTGCGCGCCCAGCCCCGGGCCACCACGCCCCCGGCGGCGAGGCCGAGCACGGCGGCGAACGGAAGCGGCGCCAGCCGGCGCCAGCCGGCCACGTCCAGATCGGGGGCGTAGTCGAGCGCCAGCTCTTCGTTCGAGACGAGGAGCGCCGCCCGGCGCGCCACGAGACCGATCGTCCCCCCGACGTCGTCGAGCCGCGCGCGGACCGCCTGCCGCGCCCACCAGCCGTCGGCCTCGACCGGGTCGAGGCCGCGCTCGGCGTGGAACGACGCGAGGCGCGTCGCCTCGCGCTGCTGCTCCTCGAGCCGTCCGGTCATCCCCCGCACGAACCAGCCGATCCCCGCGGCGCCGGGGCCGTTTCCGTGATAGAGCGTCATCCCACCGTTGGCCGACACCGGAACGGGGTGCCCGGAGACCGACCAGTTCCGGACGAGCGTGGGCGCCAGCGCCAGCATCGCACCCGCCGCGCAGAACCCGGCGCGCCCCCACCTCCCACGCGTGGCGGCAATCGCGGCCCAGACGACGGGAGCGAGGATCAGGTTGGGGCGCGCCACGGCCGCCAGGCCCGCGAGCCAGCCCCCCAGCGCGCTGCGCCAGGCGCCTTCGTCCGCCGGACCCGCGGCCAGCGCGGCGGCGAGCAGCAGGAGCGCCAGGGGCTCCCCGACCGGCCGCGAGGCGAAGAACAGCGCCGGATGGTAGGCGAGCAGGATCCCGGCCGCCGCGACCGCGGCCCCGTCCCCGACGAGACGGCGGGCGCTCCAGGCCAGGCCCGCGGCCGCCCCCAGCACCAGCAACTGCTGGGCGTAGTACAGGAGCGACAGGTTCTCGCCGAACGCGAGGAAGAACCCCGCAAGGGCGAGGGGATAGAGCGGCGCCAGATAGAAGGCGCTCGGGGCCTCCGCAGGATGGCCCAGGAGCGGCCCGCCCCTCCCCTCCGCGACGGCGCGCGCCCAGTCGAGGAAGTAGGCCCCGTCGAGCATCGGCACGCCGGCAGTCGGGTCGCTCGCCGCCTGACCGAGCACGTAGCCCAACCGCGCGAGAAAGCCCAGGAACAGGACGATCCCGAGCAGCGGGCCGAAGCCGATTCGCCGCGCCATGAACGAATCCCCGCGAGTGGAGGCCTGAGAGGATAGCGTCCCGGCCGAACCTCCCACAAGGGGGTCCGCGCCCTTCGCCTCAGCGCAGGTAACCGAGCGCGCGCAGCCGCTCGATCGTCGCTCGGTCGACCGCGGGATCGCCCCTCGGCTCGACCGCGGGACGGCCCGTGGCCACGGTGCCGTAGCTCGGGATCCGCCGTGGCGGGTTGGCCGCGAGCCACGCCGGATCGAACGCCTCGCGCAGCACGCGTCCGGGCATGTCGTCGGCCGCCGGGAGACCCTGCAGGTGGAGCAGCGTCGGGGTCAGGTCGAGGACGTGCGCACGATCGAGCCTCGCTCCCGGCTGTATCTCCGGGCCGGCGAGCACCAGGATTCCATCCGGCGCGTCGGGCGCGCCTCGCGTGATCGCGCCGTGGCCCCCCGACCACGGGAGGTTCCCCGTGGGGCCGAAGCCGTGGTCCGAGAACAGCAGCAGCGTCACGTCTGGACCCGCGGCCTGGAGCAGCTCGCCGAGGATCCCGTCGAGGAACTCGTAATAGCGCGGGATCAGCTCGCCGAACTCGAGCGCCTCGCCGGGATCGATCGTGTGGCGCGGGAAGCGCTCGGGCTGCATGAAGTGCCAGGTGAGGTGGGAGAGGACGTCCACGCCGTAGAAGCCGAGGGCGGTGACCGATGCGGGCCGGGTCCGCATCAGGTGCAGCGCGATGTCGGCCGTCGAGCGGTCGGCCTGGTGCACGTACTTGAATTCGGGGAGGGAGTCTCCGTGCCGGTAGTCCGTTCCGCGGATCAGACGCTCGATCTCGTCGTCGGCGAAAGACGGCAGGAAGCGGCGCACCTGCTCCGCGGTGATCGCGCCCGGCCGGCGCACGAGCGGCCGCAGCTCGGCGCCGAGCTCCTCGGGGTGGACCTCGCCCGGCTTCGGCGCCTCGTCCGCGATCGCGGCCTCCATCCGCGTGTAGGTGAAGCGGTCGGAGACGACCGTCCCGAGCACCGGCTCCGCGGGCCAGGTGACCCACCACGACACCAGCGTGACTCCGCGGCCGGCGTCCGACAGGATGTTCCAGAACGCGGGGACGCGGCGCATCTCCGTCGTCGGCAGCGTGGTCATCGTCTGGCCCGGCACGCCCTCGAAGCCGCGGATGCCGTGGGCTTCCGGCATGCGGCCGGTCGCGACGGTCGTCCAGATCGCCGGCGAGACCGTGGGCTCAATCGTCGCGAGCGGCCCCCTCGCGCCCCGCTCGAGCAGGCCGGCGATGACCGGCAGCCGGCCGGCCGCGACGAGCGGATCGACGAGGTCGAAGGTCGCCCCGTCGATCCCCACGACGAGGACGGGACGGGCCGGCGCCGGGTCGACCGCGGGGCCGGCCGCGGGGGGAGGCTCCACCGGGCCGCCGGTGCACGCCGCAAGGAACAGGACGAGGCAGGTCGTCCGGACGGCGGCCGCGGGCGCTGCGGCCCGGCAGCCTCGACGCATGCGTCCCGGTCTCATCTAGGAACCCAGCGCTGCGGGAGGCGGACTCGGGGTGGCGTCGGACGTCGCGGCCTCGGAAGCGGGCCGCTTCGGACACGAAGCGCTACGCCGCCGGGGAGGGCCCGATAAACGAAAGGGCGGCGGGCCCTCGCCCGCCGCCCCTCGAGTCACGTTTCTCGCTTCGAGCTACCGGCCGCCGCGGCTCCGCTCGGGAGTCCGGCTCGGCTCCTGCCGCCCGTCCATGCGGATCGTCGGCCGAGGCTTCGGCGGGTCCGCGATGTTCGGGTTGCACTCGATCTGGATCGCCCGGCCCACGCGCTGGCTGGGCACGTCTTTCGCCCCGCCGCCGCCGTGGAACGTCAGACCGAACGCGATGAACGCGTTCGGCGACGGGTTCGGGCACGGCACCGACACGCCGGCGCCGAGCGTCGCGGTGTCGGCGTAGGCGATCGAGGTGATCAGGCTCCAGCAGGGCGGTCCGCCGCAGGTCGCGTTGCGGTCCCGGCCGGGGTCACCCGCGCCGTGGTGCACCATCAGGTCGTAGGACTTGATCAAGCTCGAGCCCGGCCCCTGGCCGTCGACGCCGATGTAGACGTTGCCGGACGGATCGGAGTCCGCGTCCATCGTCAGAGCGCGGTTGGTTCCGGACTTCGAGGAGGAGAGCACCTTCGGCACCGGGAACTCCTCGAATGGGGCCGTGCACTGCGCTCCCGAGCCCTGCGTGCCGCAGAACACGCCCAGATCCCAGTAGCGCGAGTTGCCCGGCGTCTCGGGAACGCGCCAGCCGGCCATGTAGGCCGTCCCGTTCGTGCCGGGAGGACCGTTCACGTCGTAGTCCTCGACCACGAAGCACTCGTCCCCGGAGGGGCAGGTGCTCAGGTTGCAGCCCGGCCCGGAGATCGCGCCGTTGATCCCGCGCAGGGTCGTGTTCGTGATCTGCCACCATCCGCCGGCGCCCTGCAGGGTGTCCTGCGTGGCGCAGCAGACCTCGGTCGGGATGTTGCACCCGGCCGGGGCCATCGTCTTCGCCGCACCGCTGGCCGGCAGGAAGTTGTTTCCGCTCGGCGAGTCGTTGCACTGCCACATGCGGCCGACCGCCGTGGCCAGCGAGCCGCTCGCGCCCGGGATACCCGACGCCGGGTCGAGGCGCAGCTTCGGCGTCGTGCCGCCGCCGCCGATCGACTGGAACAGGCGCACGCCCGTGCCGCACTGGGCCTCGGCGACCGGCGCCGTGACCGCCAGGACGACGGCGGCAGCCACCCCCACCCCCAGAACTTTCAACATCGATTTCATGCTCGTGACCTCCCTGAACTCCCCAAATCGACCCGTTTAGTAGTGCGCCGGCTTGAAGCTCACGTCCGCGCCGACCTTGATCACCAGCCCCACCCCCGGCTGGAGGTTCCAGCCGTTGGGCGGAAGGTTCCCGCCGCCGAAGGTGTAGAAGTCGAACGCGTCCGTCGCCTGCACGTGCCGGTTGATCACCTGCACCTTGTCGGCGCCGATCTCTTCGAACAGCTCGCGCGCGTTCGCCGCGATCCCGTGGTAGGGATGCGAGTAGTAGTTCGTGCCGGAGGCCGAGCCCGCGCCCTGCGCCTTGAGCGTCAGCGTGAGGCCGGGGTTGTGCGACCCGACCACGATGTAGTTCTGGTTCGCCCCCACCTTCACGATGTACGACTTGCCCGGGACGAGGTTGAACCCGTTCGGCGGGATCGAGCCGCCGCCGAAGGTGTAGAACTGGAACGAGTCGGTCGCCGGATCGTGCTGGTTGATCACCTGCACCGGCCCGGTGGCCGCGATGTCCTCGAACCAGTCGCGGGCGGTCACGAGCCCCACCTGCTGGTTGTAGGGGAGCCCCACGTAGTTCGAGCCGGACGCCGAGCCGGCCCCCTGCGCCTTCAGCGGCAGATTCAGCTTGAAGCCCATGTTCGAGGCCGCAAGCCCTCCGGCCAAGACCAGCGCCGCCAACCCGACCAGGGTGAGCGCCGCGAGCATCACGTTCCGGTTCTTCGTCATCGGTTGCCTCTCCTCCGGGTCAGTGCCGCGCTGTGAGCGGAAGCCAAGACGACTCGGCCCCTTCCCCCCCGCGCGATCCGAGATCGCCGACCCGGACTGCGCCCTAAATGTACCGGGAAGCAGTCCGCGGTCAAGGGAAGAATCCTGGCCTCCTCGTGCCGGACTCCCGGCCCCCATCGGGCCGAGACCGCGAATCGAACAAAAATTGGCCAAAATCATTCGATCCTGTAGAAAACGAGCGTGGAGCCGTCGTCCAGGCGGTCGGCGTAGGCGCCGTCGGTGACGCGGAAGCCCCTTCCCTCGAACCGATCCGGAGCCTCCGAGCGGTAGACGTGGTGCGAGCGGCGGCCGTTCGCGATCGTGAAGCGGACCTCGTCGCCGACCTTCGCGACCTGGACCACCGCCGCGGGCGCACCACGCTCCGGAGCGCCGGGCGCCTCGACCGGAGCCCGCCCGATGACCGCGGCCAGGAGCAGCCCCGCGGCGACCGGAAGCCCCGCGGCGGTGACGGCGCGCAGGGTCGGCGGGAACAGCGCCGAGAACGGCCGCGGGCTCGCTCCGGCCCGTGTCGCCTCGGAGAGGATCGTCGCGCGGGCGGCCGGCGAGAGACGCTCCGGATCGGCCGCCCGGACCGCGCGGGCCATCTGCCGGAACTCGTCGGGAGCCGTTTCCCGGCCCGCGCCAAGGAACTTAAAACTCTTGAACATTCGCGCCGCTCTCCCGCCGTCTCGCTTCCTCGCCGTCATGATCGTCTACTGCCGCCGGGGGCGATCCGTTCAACGCCGAGCGGCGCCCCGTCCACGCCGCCGCCTAGCTGCGCCCTGAGGCTGCTCCGGGCGCGGCTCAGGTGGCGCCGCACGGTGATCGAAGTGATCCCGAGCACCCGCGCCACCTCGGCCGTCTCGAGCCCCTCGATCTCCCGCAGCACGAACACGGCGCGCTCCCGCTCGCTGAGCCGGTCCATCGCCCGGACGAGCGCCCTCCGCACCTCCCGCCGCTCGACGGGATCGGGCGGCGCCGGACCTTCTGCGGCGACCCGGTCGGCCTCCGCTCCCCACGGCTCCTCCTCCCGGCCCGCGCGCTCCCGGACCCGGCGGTGGTCGTGGGCCGCGTTGACCGTCACCCGGTAGAGCCAGCCCCCGAACGGCCGTCCCCGGCGGAACGTGCCGAGGTGGCGGAAGACGCGGATGAAGATCTCCTGCGCGACGTCCTCGCGGTCCTGCGCCCGGACGCCGAGGAAGCCCAGCACGCGCAGCACCGTGGACTCGTGGCGGTCGAGCAACCCCTCGAGCGCGCGCAGGTCGCCCTGTCGCGCCGCCTCGACCAGCTCCTCGTCGGGAGCCTGCCGCCGATCCGATCGCTCCAAGCTCCCTGACCCCGGGAGGCGCGTCAGAACGGGCTCTTGTTGCCCCGCCAGTCGACCGCCAGGACCGAATAGTAGCGGCTCTGCGCCTCCGGCACGAACTGCACGGTCGTCACCGTGATCGGCCCGAGGTAGAGCGGGACGTTCCCGTCGCGGATGTCGCTGCGGTGGAACGGCGCGTCGGCCGCGTACAGCTCGTAGTGCGAGATCGCGAGCGGCGCGTGGTCGAAGTCCGTGGTGATCGCTCCCCAGGTGAGCGACAGGCTGCCCGGTGCGATCGCGCGCTTGACGGTCAGGTCGAGGATCCCGGCGGGAAGCTGGTTCCCGAGGCCGCCGCCCGTGCCCTGCCCGTCCACCGCCCGCACCAGGTAGAAGTAGGGCTGTGCGTCCGCGAGCGCCCCGGCGTCGACGTAGGACGGCGCCGCGCTCGTGGGCTCCAGCCGGTTCGCCGGCGACGGAACGAACTGCGGCGCCGTCCCGCGGTAGACCTCGTAGTGGTCGGTCGGGTGCGGCTTGCCGTAGATGTCCTGCGTCACGGCGCCCCACTCGAGCAGCGCGTCGTCGCCGGAGCGGCCGAGCAGCAGGTCGCCGATGAACCCCGGCGCGCGCAGCCCGAGCACCAGGGAGGGCGTGGCCTGGACCTGCGCCGAGGGATCCGAGGACAGGTTCGAGGTGTTCGTCGCCCGCACCGCGACGTAGTACGGCGTCCCGTCGACGAGCCCGGCCAGGATCGCCGCGTTCGACTGCACGTTGAGCGACTGCCCGAGGGCCGGGGTCGTGCCCCACAGCACCGTGTAGAACGCGATGTCCGACTCGGGGTTGAGGTTCCAGCTCACGTCCAGCCGTCCGCCGGTCTCGGCGTCCGTCGCCACGAGCCCGACGGGGACGACCGGCGGGAACGGGTTGAGCGGGGTCGCGCTCACGCAGCCCGGGCCCGACGTCGCGCAGTCGCCGTTGTCGTTCGAGCGCGCGCTCTCGAAGCCGTCCGCGTCGCGCGCCAGGAGGTAGTAGTAGTAGCTCGTGCCGTTGGCCACGGCGCTGTCGTCGTAGCTCGTGCCGGCGACGGGCGAGGCGTTGATCCGGGCGTAGCTGTTGGCGGCGTGCGTCGAGCGGTAGACGTCGTAGGTCGCGCCGGGAGTCGGGCTCGCGGTCCACGTCAGGTGCACGACGGCGTTGTCCCCCGCGGCCGCGACGTCGGTCGGCGGGTCCACCTGCGGCAGCGCCAGGGTCAGCGCCGGGTCGCCGAGCAGGGTGTAGAACTGGCAGCCCTCGGGAGTGCCCGTCGTCGAGCACAGCGAGACCAGGCTGTCCAGCACCGGCACCGCGAGGCTGCGCTCCTTGGTCGGGCCGAACAGGTCGGGCCAGACCTGCTCGATCACGACCTCGCCCAGGAAGCGGAAGCCGAGCCCGGTGGGCGCGAAGGTCGCGATCGAGCCGCCGAGCGTCGTCTCGAGCCAGTCCTCGCCGAGGCACCGGCCGGGATTGTGGAAGCCGCCGCTCAGGCAGTTGTGCACGATCAGCCACGGAAGCTGGGCGCCGTTCGTCAGGCGCGGGATGTCGTCGCCCTCCGGGCAGTCGACGGTCGGGCCGTTGACGCTGCAGAACAGCCGGTCCGACGACCACACCTGGAAGTTGCCGTGCCCGCAGAACTGGAGCAGGGCCGGGCCCGGACCGCTCACGCGGTTGATCGCGTCGAAGATCTCCGCGCGCATCGCCGTACGGTCGCAGCTCGGCTCGCAGGTCCCCGCGCCGCCGGTGCAGTCGGCGTCGACCGTGCAGGTCTGGCCGCCGATCGAGCAGGTCCGCGGCAGGCAGTTGTCGCTCCAGTAGCGCAGGTGCTGGCTCGTGTAGCCGCCGGCGCTCTCGAGCAGGCCGCGGCCGATCTCGCTCAGCCGCTCGAACTCCTTGCCCTCGAAGTCGCCGTAGTCGTTCGCGCGGTCGGAGATGAACAGCCCATGCCCGCGCCAGCCGCCCGCCGCCGGGGTCTGCTCGTACAGCCGGATCTTGTCCAGCACGCCCACCGTGTCGGCCAGCGAGCGGGTGGGGATGCGGCCGACCACCAGCTCCGGCAGCGAGTCGCCGCCGGAGACCGCGGCCAGCAGGTTGTCGCTGGCGTAGTAGCCGAGGATCTCGTTCAGCTTGAACAGCATCAGCGTCGGCACGTAGTTGCCGCCGGCGGTGCCCGCCTTGTAGTCGTACGACCCGTCGCCGACGAGCAGCAGGTAGGACGGCGCCACCCCGCTCCAGCCCCCGCCGATCGTCCACTCCACCAGCTT
>Ga0187893_10000554_pt1 | contig 96359 bp, 105 predicted proteins | sample MA1701074metaG_FD_139574 | JGI IMG/M metagenome (GOLD analysis project Ga0187893, IMG submission 139574) | White microbial mat communities from a basaltic lava cave in the Kipuka Kanohina Cave System on the Island of Hawaii, USA - MA170107-4 metaG ... | reverse complement strand
CGCCAACACATTGGCCGCACTGTTGCCCGTCAGCACGTTGTTCAAGGTGTTGCCCGTCCCATTGATCGCGGCCGTCCCGATCAAGGTCAGGTTCTCCACATTCGTGCCCAGCGTGTAGGTGATCGAACTTTGGATGGTGTCGGTGCCTTCATTGGGGTGCTCCGTCACCTCATCACCGATCTGATCGACGAGGTAGAGATCGTTCCCTAACCCGCCTACCATGCTATCGAGGCCTGTGCCGCCATCTAATCGGTCGTTTCCGCCATTCCCCGCCAGCTGATCGTTCCCGCTGAGCCCGAACAGCTCATTCTCGTTGTCGAACCCAGTGAGGGTGTCGTTGCCGCTGGTGCCGGTGACCACTCGGATACGACTGGTGATCTCCGTCCCCCTCCAGATCGTCCCGTCGGCGAAATGAATCTCGCCGATCGTGGGAGTCCGAAGGCCTGGCTCGATCAGATAGTTCTCCACCGTGAGCTGATCGGATGTGCCGGCAATTTTCATCATCAAATGGTTGCCGGATCCCTCGAACGTCACATCGACAGGCGCCACGCCGGCCTGCATTTGGATATAGTCGAGAAAATTCTGTGTGGCATAGAACTGCGTTCCCGTTTGAATCACATCCTGCCCGTAGTCTCGTCCAAACACATAGATATTGTCCCCGAGCCCGATCAGCGTATCGTTGCCTTGCCGCCCATCCAACAAGTTAGACCCGGTCATCCGGTTGTCCTGCTGGTTTCCGACCAGATCGACAGCCCCGGACAAGAAGGTATCCTCACGCACCTCGATATTCTCCACGGCCTCAGGCAACACAAAGGATCCGGAGACCGCCACTCTGACCGTATCACTTCCTTCTCCAGCCGCCTCGACGATCACATGGCCCGTCCCGAAAAGTTCATACAGGTCATTCCCGGCCCCTCCCACTAAGCGATCGGTCCCGAGGTCGGCGCTCAAGAGGTCATCGCCGGCACCGCCGTCGAGCACATCATTCCCCTCCGACCCGAACAGCTGATCATTGCCGGCGCCGCCCTCTAAGGTGTCGTCACCGGACCCGCCGACCAACACATCGTGGCCCTCTTCTCCCAGGAGCGTATCCGCTCCGGCCAGACCGGAGACCACATCATTGCCAGCACCGGCGGCCAGGTGATCGATGAATTCAGTCCCCGTGAGGGTCTCGCTACTGGCCGTTCCGCTCTGGTGGAATCCTCGCCCAATCAGCTGGCTATAAGTAAGCACGGTCCCATCGGAACACTCGAACGTATCGATAGGATGCGCCCCGGCTGGAACCGTCACACCGAAGTTGGTGATCCGCACCGTATCCCCGGCCGTTCCTACGTGCAGGACCAACGTATCGCCCACCTCCATCCCCAGCGTCACCGACCCGGAGTCGACCCCGAAAACCAGGTGATTGCCTTCCCCCGCCGCCTCCACGATCGTATCGGCGCCGTCGCCCAGATTGAAGACGTAGGTATCCTGCCCACCTCCACCGACGAGCGTGTCATTCCCGATTCCACCCGCTAGTGTATCGTTCCCGCCGGAACCCCCGATCTGCCCATCAGCATCCCCGACCAGGATATCGTCACCGGCTCCGCCATCCAGCCGATCATCGCCCTCATCGCCCCGCAACCCATCGTTCCCCTCACCCCCATAGAGTTCATCCTGCCCTGCCTGTCCGAAGAGCCGATCGTCACCCGCTCCCCCGGCCACGACATCGTTGCCCGCATTGCCCTGCACCTCATCATTGCCCGCCTCACCAAAGAGCGTATCGTCATCGTCTTCTCCAAACAGCAGATCGTTTCCCGCCCCCCCGATCAAGGTATCGAATCCAGCACCTCCCTGAAGCTCATCGTCATCATCTCCGCCATCAAGGAAGTCGTCGCCGGCCTGCCCCATGATGAAATCGTCCCCAGTTCCTCCATTGAGCTGATCCTCGCCGGCGCCGCCGAACAGAAGATCATTTCCTCCACCACCATCCAGGATATCGGCCCCTTCGTCCGGTCCGCTCGAGTTAAGATAGTCCCCGCTCAGTTGATCATTCCCCTCTCCTCTACTCAGGGTATCTGCACCACCTCCGCCTTGGAGCCGATCGTCGCCTTCCCCGCCGTCCAACAGGTCATCACCCTGTTGAACGTGGAGGACCGTGCCGTCGTCGCCAATCAGTTGATCGTCCCCGTTCCCTCCAAGAAGTATGTCGTTGCCCCCATCCCCTTGCAAAACGTCATTCCCGTCACCACCGTCAAGAAAGTCCTCCCCGCCTTCAAAATTGGTGAACCAAAAATCCGAAGATTCAAAGGCGACTTCGCCGAACAGAATGGTCCGGCTGGTATAAAGAATCCTGACCGCCGGTCCATTCTCTGGCACGATATCTCCGACAAGATGGTCTGCTCCATCTCCACCAAGAAGCACGTCATCCCCCAAGAGCCCAAACAGCCAGTCATTCCCAGCTTGTCCATCCAGATAGTCGTCATCCATGAGTGCCGGATCGCCGACCCACGCACCAACTCCGGACCCACCTCCTACCTGGGGATTAAGCCCGTCACCATACAGGAGGTCTGCTCCGTCACCGCCCAATACGACATCCTTCTCGAATCCGGCAAGCACCACGTCATTGCCAGCCCCACCTTCGACAAAATCCTCACCTCTACCCGCCTGTAGGATATCGTTCCCGTCGTCACCATGGGCGACATCATCGCCGTACCATGCCCACAACACATCGTCGCCACCACCCCCATAGAGACGATCAGGCCCCGACCCTGCCATGACGACATCATCGCCCTCGACCGCAAAGACTTGGTGGCTCCCGAGACTACTCCCTAAGAAATACCAGTCCTCCTCCCCTTCATATCCCTGAATGATATAGTTCACTGAGGTTTCTCCCGCTCCTCCCAGTAGCGAGGCCGCGTACATGGTTGCATTCGCAGAGAGCAGTTCTGTCGGAAACCCATTGGAATAGTCGACAACCGGCGGAGTACTTGTTGGTTCATCCGAGCGATCAATCAGATCAATTCCGAACTGACCACTTTCAAAATTTACATTGACCGTCAAGACGCCGTTGACGATGAGGTGCCCCCTGACAGCACATAGGTCACGGCTCCATCGTAGCTCTTATAGGTATGGTCCGGATCATCGGCCTTGTGTACCCCGCCAACGAGCAACCGCCCGTCGAACAGGATCCGTCCCTGCGCGTCAGCATCCTCAATGCGGTCGTGTCCCTCCCCTGTGGTGTAATCGTAGGTGTCGAAGCCGATGCCGCCGAGCAAGGTATCATTGCCTCCTCCGCCATTCAGTCTGTCAGCCCCACCATTGCCCACCAGCAAATCGGTCTGATTTCCGCCGGTCAATGTATCGGCACCCCGACCACCCAGCATGAAGGCACCACGGTTCTGGGTATCCGTCGCGTCCATGCCACTGGCTCCCGCCTGCACGTACCAGTCGCGCAATCCCGGTAATAACGATTCAATCCGGTCCCGATCGCTGGCAGTAAAGGCGTTGGCGAGATAGTTATGGAAGTACAGATCGTACCCTTTCGTGTTATTCAGGGAGCTGGCGACATCCTCACGGTCGAATCGGATCCCGCCGCTGCCGGTGTTATCGGCACCTAGCTCGGTAAAGAGTTCATGGTTGTATCCGGTGCTCGCCTGGGTCTCGGTGTAATATTTTTGCATGGCAAAGGCGATGAGCGTCTGGCTGACCAGTTTCACCGATGCGAAGGAATCATCGGCCATCGTCAATCCACCGTCCTGCGCCAGTTTCCAGAGATCACTGGTGAAGCGGGTGAGCATGGCATTGCCGGTTTCATTCTGCACCAGACGTTCGAGGAAGTTTCGATTTGCCGTGTCGGCATCGAAACGATACAGATCACGCGAGAAGATCATCCCCAGCAGATCGGTGAGCTTGAACGTGACGCCGTTCAATGTCTGTCCAGAGAGCGCGGTCTGCATGCTCTGTAAAAAAACCGTCAGCAAGGCATGCGAATGGAGATCACCCCCCGACACACCAGGGGCATTCGTGGGAATGGAGGACGACAGGCCGATGCGATCCAAGATATTGTAGGGTACGCCGGACAGGAACTCGCCGGACACATTGATACTCTTCACCAAGCTGGAGTTTGGGATCTCACCCATGGGCATGGCGGCGCGTAAATTGAGAAAGTCCGTCAGACTCGACAGTTGTGCCGGGCTGTATCCGTGCGAGAGCAGATACTCCTTCAGATTAGCCGCGACATCTGGAAGGATGAGATTCGCCTCCGCCGAATTGGCAAACGGCGCTTGGTCAAACGTGATCGCCTGCTTGCCAAAGAACACGCCCATCAGCGCCGCCAACCCACCGCCCAAACTGTGGCCCGTAAACGTAATGGTCGCGCCAGGATTGGCCGCTTGGACTTGCAAATAGTATTCGGCAGCCTGACGAAGCTGGTCGGAGCCCACGTCAGTGCCCAGCCCGACATTGGCCGCCATGTCTCCTGAAAGATCACTGGGGTTGGTGCCGGCAAAAGAGATGACGATCTCATTAGTGAGTGAGTTTCTATAAGCAGATGCCTCAAAGCCGGTGGAATTATCCTGCGGCACAATCGAGACAACGCTCTAACCGTTTGGAATTGGGAAGCGATTCAGGTCAGCTCGAGTGTCACGGTAGGAAGCACCAGCGAGTATTGCGTACTCAATTGTTGTTGCCATGGCTTTCTCTCCTGGTTGTGTTAGGTAGCGATGCGATTCTATTTAATCTGTGTGTCAATAAACTTCTTGGCAATAGGGTCATTCGGAAGAATCCAATGTCCCTTGTACAGTACCCGTTCCTCGCAATTCGTGGCTCCCTCTGCCCCCGGCTTCACCGGCTCCCGCAGCAGAGTTTTGTATTCGGATTGTGGGAGGGAACTATTCTGTTTCTGAATATGCTCGGCAGGCACCACTCCTTGCTTGACCATGGCGTCTACAAACTGCCGACTCAGACCGAGCACCACATTGGTGGAAGTGAACTCCGTCGGAAATGCTTCCAGTGGGATACGCTGCCAGACCCTACCGTCATACTTGAAGAACACATAGGGCGGATTGGGCCGGCCCCATTTGTTGTACGAGAGACACAAGTTCGGTTCCGCAACGATGTAGGGCGTTCCCTTCAATACATGCACGGCCAGCAGATGAAAGTTGGTGCGGCCAAGATCTTCACCATATTCGCTGGTCCACGTGATGCGCTTACCCGACCCTGGCGGCGTGAAGGAAATCGTGTGCTCTTTGATCGGTGGTGGCTGTCCGATTTCGTGGCTCCCACCATAGGTCTGTGACCGGGTTACTATCATTTTGCTGCCGTCATGGAGCAGCACCTCCTCTTGCCAACTGTCTCCGCCAAAGCCGAAGAGACCGGCGTCGGCGCTACCGCTCATGCTCACAAACGTCACTAGGCCAATTGTTTGAACAATTCGCTTCATACGCTGTCGGCTGCTCATGCTGCTTTCCTTTCCATCCAAAATCCCGGAGCTGCAACATTGCCACCGCAGAAACGTTTGCTCTCTTTTCGATCGATGCGATTCAGGAGGCTCCAAGGCATCCCGGATAAGAATTCCCCGGCCACATTGATGCTGTCCACCAAACTGACGTTCGGGATCTCACCCATAGACATGGCAGTGCGTAGCACCGCAATAGGCTGGTCTTTCGTTTCACTCATGCGCGTGGATTCCTAGAATGATAAATGAGGGGAGATGGCCTAGCTGCAGCTTCGGAAATTATCCATTCTTACAAGAGCAATGTTTGCGTTGTACTTACACCTACATCATAACAATTAAGTTATATTAGTGTACATATCTCTTTCGAGGGGCCTCCACTTCTAGCCTGCTTCTGCTATTCATCAGCGCATCATTGTTCTCATCACTCTCAAAGTTCTCGTTGACGGTCAGGATCTGCGTGTCGTTCAGCTTCACGACGAGATCGCCCCCCAGACAGCTCGTATGTGATCGTGCCATCTGCGCTTTCCCAATCGGTCTGCCCTGTCCTCTTCACCCCACCCACGAGCCGAGCATCTGGCCGTTGACAAACATCGCTCCAGTAGCATCGGCATCCTCAATGTAATCGTGCCCATCGCCGGTGGCCCAGTAGTAGCGGTCCAACCCTTGGCCGCCCAGCAACGTATCGGTTCCAGCCCCACCCCTGAGACTATCGAACCCCGTATTCCCCACCAGCAGATCAGCGCCGGCACCACCAGTCAACGAATCAGCGCCACGACCACCCAGCATGAACGCGCCACGGTTTTGCGTATCGGATGCATTCATGTCATCCGTGCCGGCCTGCACGTACCAGTCGCGCAATCCCGGCAGCAGTGATTCAATCCGGTCCCGATCGCTGGCAGTAAAGGCGTTGGCAAGATAGTTATGGAAATAGAAGCTGTACCCCTTTGTGTCAGTTAGATTGGCAGCGACATCCGCCAGATCGAATCGGATCCCACCGCTGCCGGTTCCATCGGTACCTAGCTCGGTAAAGAGCTCGTGGTTGTATCCGGCGCTCGCCTGGGTCTCGGTGTAATACTTTTGCACGGCAAAGGCGATGAGGGTCTGGCTGACCAGTTTCACCGATGCGAAGGAATCATCGGCCATCGTCAACCCACCGTCCTGCGCGAGTTTCCAGAGGTCACTGGTGAAGCGGGTCACCATCGCATCGGCAGTAATTGAGCCTTGCACACCAGCTTGATGACGGACGAGATGGTCGAGGAGATTTCTCGTATCAGTGTCTGTATCATTCGCAAACAAGTTCCTGTCAAAAATCATCTTTAGCAGGTCGGTGAGCTTGAATGTCACTCCGTTCAGGGCCTTGCCTGCCACAGCAGTCTCATCGCTTTGTAGAAAAGCGGTGAGCAAGGACTGCGCATGCAGTTCGCTGCCCGAAACGCCAGACGCGCTGTTGTTGATGTCAAGGAGGGTGGTACCGATACGGTCGGGAGTGTTCCAGGGTACACCAGCCAGGAATTCACCTTGTACGTTGATGTTGGTCACCAAGGTGGAGTTGGGAATGCCGCCATTGGTGGCACGCAGTTGCAAAAAGTTGGTCAGGCCGGAGAGCTCAGCTTCGGTGTGGCCGCTGGCCAGCAGGCCGGCTTTGAGATTGGCTGCGATATCCGAGGTAAGCAAATTAAATTTTGCCGACCTGGCAAACGGAGCTTGGTCGAAGGTCACCGCCTGTTGACCGAAGAACACGCCCATCAGAGCCGCCAGCCCTCCGCCTAAACTGTGCCCAGTGAAAGTGATGCTCGTCGCATTGGAATTTTCAGCCTTGACCTGCAGGTAATATTCGGCCGCTTGGAGGAGTTGAACTGACCCAACGCCTGTTGCGAGTCCAATGTCTGCAAAAATATCTCCACTGATGTCTTTCTCGTAGGTGCCGGCATAGGAGATGACGATGTCGTTACCTTTGCGGAGGGCAACGGCTTCAAAGCCACTATCGTTCAAATTTCGATGTGAGTTCGGGATTTCACTCCACCCTGTTGGTGCTGAAAAGCGATTTATTTCGGTTCGCGTTGAACGATAAGAAACGCCCGCCAATAATGCATACTCAAGAGTAGTTGCCATGATTTATTTCCTCTCGTTCAATTAGTTTACTTGCAAGTGCGTTCGAAGTATTTTTTGTTGAATTCACCCGGCGCACCCCATCCACATTTATAGTGAACCATTTCCTCACAATTGACTGCAGATCCCAACGACCCCAGTTTCACTGCCGCCCGCAGAATGGTTTTGTATTCGGGTTGTTCCAACTCACCGTTCAATTTCTTGACAAGCTCCGCTGAGACGATGGATTGCGCCGTGAGTATTTGTTTCTCGCCTTTGGAATCGACGACCAAATTGATGTTCTTGAATTCTATCGGGAGTTCTTCCAACTCGATGCGTTTCCATTCTTTTCTGTTGTATTGGAAGAACACGTACGGCGGGTTCGGTCGGCCCCATTTGTTGTAAGACAGGCATAAATTTGGAGCCGTACACGATGTACGGGGTCCCGTTGAGAATATGCAAGGCAAGCAGTTTGAAGTCGGCACGCCCTATGTCTTCGCCATAGACGCTCCTAAAGCCAATAATCGTACTCGTATTGGGCAAGGTAAAAGTAATGTCTTGCTCTTTTATCGGTGGTGATTGTCCAATTTCATGCCGCCCACCGTAACTTTGCGACCGCTCGACAACAATCTTGTTGCCATCATGCAACAGGATGTAGTGCTCCCCTGAAATCAAGCCACCTGGGTTGATTGTTGGGCACGGTATTGGATCGGACTTCGGTATCCGAGGGCTTGATGTGGCCGCCCGTCGTTGTACCACTGCATCCAGTCTCGAATGATCCGCCGCGCCTCCTCAAACGTCTGGAACGTGTGCTGCCAGACACACTCTTCTTTGAGGCTGCGAAAGAACCGCTCGATCATGCCGTTCTGCTCCGGCGTGTAGGGCGTGATGAATTCCTGTTGTACTCGATAGTTTCGACAGGCTTGTCGAAACCGACGGCTCTGGAAGATCAGGCCGTTGTCACTGCGCAGGACTGGGGCTCCCGCCGGTCGGAGCGTCCCGAACCGCTGGAGACACGCGGCTTCGACGGCCCGTTCCGCCTCCTTCGCGCGACTCCGCAAGGCAAGCTCATAGCCGATGCCCTCGCGATCGTGACAATCAATCACCGCCGCGAGATGCGCCCAGCCGTCCTGGCCACAGGGGATATGCGTCACGTCCATCGCCCACCGTTCATCACTGCGACTCGCCCGACTTGTCCAGCCTCGCACGCGAGGGCGTGGGGTAGAGATGCGTTGATGCACGAACCACCCCTTCTGCTTCAGCACACGGTAGACCGCCTTGCGATTGACGATGATCCGGTCTTGAAACCGCACCAATGCCCAGAGCCGCCGATAGCCAAACGTCGGATGCTGCTGAATCCAATACCGCACCCGTTCCAGCCACGGCGGATCGATACGGGCGCGGTGTGGTGCTGGGCGGGTGGTCCGATGCAAGCCCGCCCGGCCTACCTGCAACACCCGACAACTTCGTCGCGCTGAGACACCCGACACGCCTGCCCTCACGCGTCGGATGTCCTCCGGTCCAAAGGGTAGGGTTTCAACGCCTCCCGTAAAATATCGTTGTCCAAGACGAGATCCCCAATCTTCTGTTTCAGCTTCTTGATCTGCTCATCCTTCACAGCCTCTTCGTCCTTGGGCCGTGCCCGCAGCGCGTTCTCCGCCCCTAAGAGGAACTTCTCCCGCCACTCCTCCACCTCTGCCACCGTGAGCCCGTGCTGGCGGGCCGCCTCCGCGACGGAGGTGTCGCCCTTCAAAATACTGACGACGAGCGCCACACGCCGCTTGGCCGTCCACCGTTCAATCGGTTCTGCGGATTCTGATGCCATTGCCACCTCCTCGGTCCATGTCAGGACCTTGTCGTAGCGGTGGTCTCAATTTCAAGGGGAGCAGGATAAGGACTTCTTCCTTCCAGGTAAAGGTACTGGTTGCACAAGCGTTCATGCTGACCCCCAAGGTCAGTATCGCGCTGAATATTTTGCACGGCCGTAACAACGACTCTCGATTGTTCATGCAACATTCCTTCCGAGAGAATGTCCCAGCACACTCCGTTCTGCCGAGTTGGCGAACGGCGCTTGGTCGAAGGTCACCGCCTGCTTGCCGAAGAACACGCCCATGAGGGCAGCGAGTCCTCCACCTAAACTGTGACCAGTGAATGTAATGGTGGCGGTTGGACTGGCGGCCTTAACTTGCAGATAGTATTCAGCAGCTTGCTCAAGCTGCACCGAACCCACGCCCGTGGCGAGCAAGTAATCGGCCGTATGGTCTGGGCCAAGCAACGATTCGTTGGGATTCGTACCAGCAAACGAGATGACGATTTCGTTGCCTTTCTGAAAGGCCCTAGCCTCAAAGCCGCTATTCTCATTACTCGCTCGATTTTCGATCCGTTCCGTCCAACCTTGCGGCACAGGAAATCTATTGATCTCCGGACGAGTGGACAAATAGGCAGCGCCAGCCATCAAGGCACGATCGATTTCAAATTGGGTTATCATGACGATGCTCCTTCTTGAAATTTCCTATTTACACGTACTATCCATGAATTCACGCCCGAATGTGCCCTGCGGACTAATCCACCCACACTTATAGTGAATCATCTCTTCACAGTTCACCGCGGAGCCCAGCGATCCCACCTGCACCGGCCCCGCAGAATGGTTTTAAAATCTGGCTGTGGAAGCTCTCTATTACGTTGTTGAATCTGCCCCACTGTCGTAACGCCACGCTTAACCATTTCTCGGACATACCGCGTATCCAGGCTAATGGCCATATTCATCGTGGAGAACTCGGTCGGAAAGGCTTCAAGTGGAATGCGCTGCCAGGCCGTGCCGTCGTATTTGAAGAAGACATACGGCGGGTTCGGCCGCCCCCACTTGTTGTACGACAGGCATAAGTTCGGCTCCGTGACGAGATAAGGCGTGCCGTTCAGCACATGCACTGCCAGTAAGTGAAAATTGGTTCGTCCGAGGTCCTCCCCATATTCACTGGTCCAGGTGATGCGCTGGCTGGAACCTGGAAGGGTGAAGGTGATGGTATGTTCCTTGATTGGCGACGGTTGCCCAACTTCATGCCGGCCCCCATACGTTTGCGAGCGCCTGACGATGATCTTGCGGCCGTCGTGCAACAGCACTTCCTCTTGCCAACTGTCTCCGTCAAAGCCGAAGAGACCGGCGTCGGCGCGAGCTCCAATGCCCGACAGCACCGCTAGCAGACTCGCAACGATCAGCGACCGGTTTAGCCATTTCCCATTCATTAGTTGCCTTCTTTCTAAGAACTAGCCCTTCGCTTTCGGTTGCCGCGCCGCGCCCAAGCTTCTCAGCACTTGCTGAATCTGCTGCTGCAACCGCGCCAGCACCCTGGCGTCCAAGGCCACACGGGTGACGAGATGCCCGTCGACTCCTTTTGGGGCTGCCTGACCATCTTTTGCATTCTTCGCGATCGTAGCAAGCAGCGACGGCTCGATGAAGCCAAAATCCAGATAGGCGATGCCCTGCGCGACCCCGATGTTGGTGTAGTTGGCCGCACGGGGGTGGGCCGAAGAATCAGAAGGTTTTAGCCGGATGTTTAACGCAATGATCGTGTCTTTCTGCTCGCTCATCAACGCACACTCCTTGACAGTGGATAAGAGGCCCGAAGAATAGATATAGTAAGCTTAAACACTCACGTGTCTATTCTTAATAACAAAGTGGCGTAAATGTAGGAGTACCGCTGGCTAGCTGTCAAGGAGCATTTTTGTCAATGTGGCTACCAGAGCCAGTTTGCCAGGACCGTGCATAAAATTGACCATCACGTGCAGGCCCCGGAGTATTTCAACCATTGTTCTGATGTACTTCGACTGAAGCCATCCTAAGCAGAGATGATACGAGCCATGGGCGCCGCTCTGTACCTAATACTCAGCTCCACTTATCGATGTATTGGAAATCCGGCGGACAAATAGACAAGAACATGCGCAATCAAGGTTGTTGCTCGTGTCCAGCAACCATCAGAGGCTGAAGCACCAGCGAGTCGTATATTGATGTTGGGTTAGTATGCGGGTATACGGTTGGTGAGTATCTGATCAAACAAGACTTATCCAGAGTGGGGTAGATTGGGGGACAACTCTTTCCCCGCCCACCATCTTGCCAGAATCCAACCAGAAGGAGTGCAAGTCCTTATAAGCGGCGGCCGCTGACTTCCAGTACGGTGATCATCGCGGCAATCAAGCCGGCTTGAATGAGCAGGACCACCGCCTCCATTGTGCCGGCATGCCGGAGCGCCAACGCCGCCAGCCCAAGACAGATCGTGAAGAGGAAAATCATGGTGACACTAGCCTGACGCGAGCCAAGAGCGCGCTCCAGGCGATGGTGCAGATGGTCTTTCCCGACATAGTCCAGCCAATCCTTCACGGATTTGACCTTGCCGGTTACGATACGCTCCGCCGTGATATGAATCATGTCGTAGATGAGCACTCCGAAGATCAGCAACGGATTGCTGAAGGATACAATCGGGCTGGAATCGGCCCAGTTGCCCTTCACGGCCAAACAGGCCAATGTGAATCCGATGAAGGTCGATCCGCCGTCACCTAAGAAAATGACGGCCGGCTTTGCCCCTCGAAAATTGTACGGCAGAAACCCAAGGCCTGCTCCGATCATGGCAATCGCGAGCCACCCCAGCCCCGCTTGGTTCGTCTCAAATGCGACGACGCCCATGAACCCGGCCATCAGAACGGCAAGGCCGGTGGCCAATCCATCCATGCCGTCGAAGAAGTTGAACGCATTCGTAATTCCAACGATCCAGAGAAGTGTCAGAAAGATATTGGCGACATCACCCGGCAGTCCCGCGGGAAAGAGCGTCAATACCTTCCCTGAAGCGATGACGATTCCAGCCGCCAGCAATTGGCCAAGCAGTTTGACTGAAGCCGGCAACTCGCGAATATCATCGAGCACCCCGATGATAAGCAAGAGAGATCCAGCCGCCAGAATCGCCACCATCCAGTCAGGCACGATGGAGTTCAGCAGTATCGATCCGACAAAGCCGGCATACAGGGCAAGGCCGCCGAGCCGCGGAGTCGGAGTGACATGAATCTTTCGATCGGTCGGCCGATCGACGAGATTCCATCGATGGCCGATCCATACCATCAACGGCGTCAGGGCTCCGGTCCCAAGAAACGCAAACAGAAAGACATAGAGCCACCGGAGGCCTTCGAGTTGGAAGAGGTCTCGAACAGCGGGAATTGCCAGCGCGATGGTGCCCAGCGCCGCGCCGGAAATCAACGGAGTAATCCAGCGCCAGGTGGTGGCTGTAAACGGAATTGCCAGATCTGATTGAGTCGCCTTCATGACCACTCCGACCGTAATGCCACATGCACCTGGGCCACTTCCTCGTCGGTCATCGCCGGAAACAGTGGGATGGAGAGTGCGGTCCGTTCCGCCTCTTCTGCGGAGGGAAACCCATCCAATCCAAGATAGCGATGAAGCGACCGGAATACCGGCTTCCGGCATTGGATGCCATGGGCCTCAAATCGAGCGATCACCTTATTCAGCCCGTCTACGTGCTCTGCCATCCCAGGCAGGCGCACGACAAAACGATAGTAGGCATGAGTGTACCCGGTCGGTACGATCGGCTGGACCAATTCTGCGCTCGTCAGCGCCGTTCGGTAATCATGAGCCAGCCATTTCCGCCGTTCAAGGAAAGACTCTAGCCGTCCTAGCTGCGCCAAACCGATCGCTGCCTGGAGATTCGTCATTTTCAAGTTTGTCGAGCCGGGCCGGAGAGATGGTGTTTCGTCATACTCTCTGAGCCTGCGAGCCCGTTCCAACAAGCCTTGATCCCGCGATAACACCATGCCGCCCTCACCGGTGCAGAGCAGTTTCGTGGCATAGAACGAACAGACCGTCAAGAGTCCAACGGATCCTACGGGTCTCCCCTGCTCTACTGCCCCCAGCGTTTGCGCACAGTCTTCAATGATAGGAATTCCTAACTCCTGGAGCGCCGTCAAATTGGCGGGCAGGCCGAACAGATGCGGGACAATCAACGCTTTGGTCTTCGAGCTCACGGCGTCACGCGCCGCCGACGGATCGATATTGAACGTATTGAGTTCGATATCGACCAACCGTGGCCTGGCCCCGACACGCTCGGTCGCCAGCATCGGCGCAGCGCAGACATAGCTTGGAACGAGAACGTCATCTCCCGGCCCGACTCCCAATACTCGAAGGGCGACTTCCAATGCGGCCGTTCCGGAGGTAAGCGCAACTCCACCGGACAGGCCGAAATACGCCGCCATCCCCCGCTCGAACTGCTCGACGACACCTCCTTGAGCGAGCTGGCGAGATTGAAGCACCTCAACCGCCGCACGAATGTCGTCTGCCTCAATGGAAGGTCGTGAATGTGGAATCATCGTCCTAATGTCGATCAGACCCCGATGTTGATAAACAATCGCAGAGGGAGAAATCCTTCCGCGGTCCGCACACGGCCTTGGATGCCGCGAAAATGCGCCGACGACCTGACCAGATCGGCGATGCTCAGCCCTTCGATGTTGGTCTTCTTCACTTGCGAGGCATGCGCTTCCAACGATTGAATTTTGCGGTCCAACGCCTGCCGAATATCTACAAAGACCGTCGGCGCAAAATTTTGCGTGGTCGGCCCTTCATAAAACAGGACGTTCTTCGTGTATCGTGTGGCGGTAATCGTGCTCATCGCTAAATGCCGATGGTCTTGATGCGTATCATCATGGTAATGAACAAAAATAAAATGAGGTTCGATCTTTCGCACAATCTCCTCGACCGTTTGGATCAGTTCACGCCCGAGAGGAACTTCTGTATCCTCGTAGCCTCCCCAGAACACTTCTTCGGCTTGAAGCAATTTGGCCGCCCGCTCTTGCTCCTGCTTGCGCACTGCCGTCTGACCACCGGCTCCACCTTGTGTCATAACCATGAGGAAAATTCGATGGCCATTCTCGGCATACTTGATCAATGTCCCGCCGCACCCTACTTCGATATCGTCCGGATGGGCCCCCAGTGCGAGAATGCGCATCGGTTCTTTGACATCGGTGCTCCTCATGCCTGTCCCTCCTATGCGGTCATCATACAGCGAGACATCGATCGCACACCGCGTAACGTCGCGAGAGCCTCAGCCCCTTGTATCAACAACAGATCGAGTGCGGACAGATTCGCTTCAAACGGCTCGTACATCTGGCGATAGATCGGGTGTTTGAACGCTTGGATTTCAAGTCGAATGCCGGAAACCTCAAATCGTGGTGTGTCCATGTAGTGCTCGGCCCCTGGCCCGGCGAGGTACTGCGTCGCGCCCACCGCCCGACACAGATCGATCAGCCGATCCGTCGGCTCTTCACGGGACAGATGATCGGACGCGTTCTGCACCGGTGTGGTGATACCGTACGCCTTGAGCAGCCATTGGACGACAGCCTTGTTGAGATCGCCGAGCTTGGTCCACGGCACCGAGTAGAGCTCCCGCAACTGGGATAGATAGTGATGCCGGTAGGGAGCCTTGGCGTAATGCATCTCCAGGGCTCGGAGGTGCTGAGCTTTCCATTCGGAAGTCGGATTAATCCGTACCTCGTCGATGCGTTGGCCAAAATGATGCAGGACCGGCACGGTCAGCCATTGCCATCCCTGGGCGGTGCGGATGCGATTGCGATTTTGCCACTCGTTTTTCTTGAATTGCACAGTATCCAGCACGAGAAAGAGATCGGCTTGATCGATCTTGTCCAGGTACCCAAGCCAGGGCAAGAACTGTGGTTGATGAATGGTGACACGCATTCTCTCTCCAAACGGTCAGCCGACCGCTTTCAGGTGCTGAACGGCATTCTCCGAGCCACCGGCTATTCGCTGACGGCTGCTCTGGATTGCGCCGCGTGTCGGCGCGACATAGATCGGGTTGGTCAACAATTCCCCGCTTTTGCCCACAACCTCCACACGATAGTTCAGCCCTGTTCCATACCGAGCCTCGCGATCCACGAGTTCCAGCTGTATGGGAGTCTGGCCCTCGACTTGTCTAATGACCGCTCCGGATCGAATGACACGGAGTGTAGCCGCGCTCGGCTTTTCATCGATGGTTGAAATCCCGACACGGATAAGGATGCCATCACTCGTGCTTCCGTCAAGTATCTCGCCGATCTCCGCCGATTTGCCCCCGCTCGATACCCGAAACTCGTCAAGCCGAAGCAAGATGTTCTGTTCACCTCTTGTTACGGCATAGGCTCGACCGTTCCGGAGCGCGGCCACAATACCGGCTACGGTTCGCTCAGCGGTCTTGATCACGGTGTACACCCGGTCGAGGTCCTTTCCGGCATCGGTGGTTCCATGAAACGCGACTTCTCCTATCATGATAGGGAACTCTGTCCGACCGGTTGTCATGTTCAATCCCAGCAACTGGTCCCACACCCCACCAGGGGCCACCACCCGCCTAGTGTCTTGGTATAGTCCGCCGAATCCCGTGTAGCCCTGCGTCAAGACCAGTGCTTCGGGATGAGGCTCTGTCTGAATCGTGACCGTGCCCAAAGGGCCAAACGAGTGCCGACTGAAGTCTCGAGCCTCCGTCATCGACCAAAATACCAATGCACCGCGCTCGACCGCTGTATCAATCAAGGCTTGATAAGGCCTATATCCGACCCCGCCATCATAAGAACTATATGCAGGCACCCTGACCGGCCATGCATTGGCCATCAGCACAAAACACACGGCCAGGAAGGTCCCGGCAAGAACGTGCCGACGGCTGGATTTGGGCTCTATCCCTTCAACGCATCTCTTGCTCCGCGGTTTCCACAACCAAGCAACCGGGATCAATAGGAGAAGCGGGAGCCCATTGAGCACGCTCCGCCAGCTCCACACATAAGAGAGGGAATTCCCTCGTGAAGGAAGATTCTCATAGTCTCCGACCCTTTCGAGGCCGATCACCAAGAGATTCCGCTGGGCGTTGTGCATGGTGAGGTCACCATGGAACAGCGACCCAGTCCAATAATAATACGGAGCCACCTCGACTCCTGGGATAATGATCAGATTCGGATGGCGCCGTTGAACCGCGCGAACCTCATCGAGAAATCGTTGTAGCCCATATTCCATGACGGATGGGAATGTCACGTGATAGCGCAAAAGTCCTTCCAACGGATGGAGACCATAGTCGTATCGAAGTGTAAAGTTCTCGGAGAGGATCAAGACATCCAACTGTTGTTGCTCGGCTCGTCTCGCCAACGATTCCAGGTTCAGCGATCCCGTGCTCATCGTGCTATGCACGTGAATGGCCGCCCGTAGCGAAATCGGCGCCTGCGCCGGTTCAGTAGCAATACCTGCGACGGCTGCTGTCAAATGGACCGTCCCCATAAACAGCATGGTTGTGATCCAAGAGCTGGTTTTACGCATGACCGACCGCACTCTCTCTATAGATCGACTCGATGGCTTGGACCATAGCCGGGATGCCATGGCTTGCTCCGACGCGTTGCATGGCCCTTGCTCCAAGTTCATCTGCCCACATGGGATCATCGAGTACACGCCGTATCGCAACGGCTAATGCTGCACCATTTCCCGGTGGAACAAGGAGGCCGTTCCTTCCATCCTCAATGAGAGCGGGAATCCCGCCTACTCGGCTGGCGATTACGGGAAGCCCCGCTGCCATCGCTTCAATCAAAGCCCGCCCCATCCCCTCGTTGAGCGACGGCAATACGAAGCAATTCATACCCTCGAGATAAACCTCGACATCCTCTCGATACCCGACAAGATGTACCGAGTGGCTGATTCCATGCTCCTGCGCCTGGTTCAGCAGCGCGTCGTGTTGATCGCCGCTGCCGACAATGACGAGATGCAGATAAGGATACTCTTGTTTCAAGAGGGCCACCGCATCGATTAAGAATCGATGTCCCTTGATATCGGTAAGCCAACCGACCGAACCGATGACCGTCGCGGCCGGTGGACAGCCGAACCAATCAGGCACCAGTTTTCCTTCCATGCGAGCATTCTTGAAACGGTCGATGTCGATCCCGCTTGGAATCACGGCAAAGCGATCAGTTCGCCCAACACCTCGCTCAAGATGTTCACGTGTTTCTGCGGTGGTGAGCCCGATCAATTGATCGGTGATCCCAGCCAACACTCGTTCGATCTGAAGAAACACCCATGAGGACACCGGCCCAAAGTGGCCATAGAACACGTGCCCATGCGGAGTATGAATGATCGTCGGAACCCCCGTGATCCAAGCAGCCAACCGTCCCAACACTCCTGCTTTAGATGTGTGTGTGCACGACTTGGGGCCGTTCCTGTCGTAACAGGGACACAAGTTTCCATAGAGCAATGAAATCGGACCCTGGGCTAATGTGACGAACCAGCGACGGGATTACGTAATAACGAATCAACTCCTTCTCTAAGAGCCGAAGATTGTCCATGGTCGCCGCCGCCCCCCCTTGAGCGTCCCAGGCACGAGCGTCACCTGCGATCACAACCGGTTCGAACTGGGTACGGTCTTGCCCCAAAACTGTCAGCATGGTGTTCCGAGCAGAACCCCCTTGATCGAGCCGAGTGATGATGTGAACGACTTTTTGAGCTGCCATCCGTCCTGTTCTACGCCGCCATCCGAAACGCCATTGGGTTATCCAACATTCTGACCAGCTCGGTGCAATGCTGTGTCCAATTGTAGCGATGCTCGATCAGAGCTCGACCCTTTTTGGCCAGCCGCACCACTTCACCCGGTTCCTGCAAACGTCTCAAGACTCGTTGAAGGGCCTCAGCGATCGAACGTCCATCAACCCCTTGAGCAACCAAGATGGGGTCGACTTGATTCAAGACTTCAGGAATTGCGCCGACCGGCGTCCCCAGGACTGGTGTTCCACAGGCCAGCGCCTCAACCATCACCAGCCCAAACCCCTCCAATTGAAGGCTCGGCATCAGAACAAGATCTGCTGCCTGATAGTATTGGCGGAGTTGGGATTCGGGAATGAACCCTACGAGGCGTACGGCGTCATGCAACCTTTTCCGCCGAATGTCTGCTTGAAGCTGTTCGCGGAGCGGGCCTTCTCCGCCGATCACGAGCAGGAATCGATGCGCGGTGGTATTCAGCATCTGTATCGCGCTGAGCAAATTTTCCAGCCCCATCCTCGGCACGAGATTTCGAACCGTGAAGAGGATCGTATGGTTTTCCGGCAGGTTGAGCCCGGCTCTTGCGAAGTGACGCTCTCCTGAAGGCATGAAGGCCTGCGGATCAACCGCGCCCGGGATCAGTCCTATGCGATCGACTGAGATCCCATGTGCTCCTATCACCCGCTGGCGCATGAACTGACTGAGGACAGCCACACGGTGGCATCGAGACAGGACCGCATGTTCCACCGAGCGCCTGGCTCGAAGGTTGGCATGTCGACGCAAGCTCGTGATGGTCGATCGAGCCGGGGCCTGTCTCGTCTCATACTCCTCATGAGCGAGAGAGTGGCAAATATAGATCCATCGTGAGGCCGCATGGCGGCGGGACAGAATCGGTCCGAGTCCGGCCATGGACTGATGCACGATAACGGCATCCAGCGGTTCGGTTGCGCGAAGACGGTCGAAGTACTCGACCGATCGCCGTACCGAGGACCAGAGAAACGCCGCTTCATGCCTCCGGCTGACGGGATAACGCCATTCCCGAAGACCATCCACCTCGATCACGCCTTCCGGCTCATTCTCCGGAGCTCGCGCCAGCAACTCCACCCGATGTCCGAGCGCTGCCAACCCCAAGGCTTGATTGCGAAGCACGCGCTCTGCCCCGCCGATCACCCGTTGTGCTGAAACTTCGGCCAGTAATAGTATGTTCATGCCCTCGCCGCGACCTCCGTTCTGTCATGGGAACCGGCACGCAACTGTCGATGCCAGAGTTCCAGCACGATGAGCGCGTAGAGTTGATCCGAACAGTTGCGACGGCCGGCGTCATGCTCCTCCAACAGCCATCGTACGTAGCGCGGTTTGACGTAGCCTCGTTTCCTGACCACATCATCCGATAACAGGTCGTGTGCCATCTCACGAAGGTCCTCTCGAAGCCATCGAGCCATCGGCACCATGAAGCCTTGCTTGGGTGCATGGAGGATCCGATCCGGCAAGATGCCTTGCAACATTCGGCGCATGAATCCCTTCAACCGCCAACCGGCAAAACGCATCGAAGAGGAAACCCGCAGCGCTGCGGTCAACAGTTGCTGGTCGCAAAATGGAACGCGCAGCTCAAGCGAATGCACCATGCTCATTCGATCCCCCATACGCAGGAGATCATCCGGCAGATAGCTCTGGAGGTCCACGCCCATGGCACAATTCATGGGATCGGTCGAAGGCCACTGGTCGAACAACTCGTCAGCAAGTCCTCGTGGCCTCTCACCGGCAAACATTGCCTCCAATTGATCACCCCAGAGAGCGCCGTCCCATTCGGCAGGAATAAACGTAGTCCAGCGCCGGTACTGCTCTTGAAGCGGGAGATGGCCACCGTGGAGAAATCGTTTCAGGCGGGCAACGTGATCGCGGCTGGTTCCTTGTTCGCCGATGGATGCACTCCAGTGGGCTATCCGTTCACGGAGCTTCTGTGGGAGGCGTTGATACTGTGCGGCCGTGCGAACGCCCAGATATCGAGGATACCCTCCGAAGAGTTCGTCTCCGCCGATCCCCGAGAGCGCAACGGTGACGGTTTGCCGAGCGACCTCAGACACCAAATAGGTCGGAATGGCCGATGAGTCGGCAAATGGCTCACCCATCCCCTCGACCACCTTCTCGATGAGGGCAACCGCATTCGGTCTCAGAATCGTTTCGGTATGAGTTGTCTTGAAATGAGCAGCCAGGAAGCGAGCCGATGTCAGTTCACTGAACGATTGATCGGCAGGATGATCATATCCGATCGTGAAGGTCTTGACGGGGTCGGGCTGGTATTTGGCCATGACAGCCAAGAGAGACGCGGAGTCGAGGCCGCCAGAGAGGAATAATCCCAAGGGTACGTCGCTCACGAGGTGAGCGTTCACCGTTTCCTCAAACGTACGTAAGACTTCCGGTGCGGCCTCTTTGCTCGTCCACTGGTTGTCATGGTGAAGCTCTTCCTCCACCCGATAGTAGCGCAGCAATTCCGTACGCCCATCCGATACCTTCAACGCCTGGCCGGGACGCAGCTGATGTACGCCGGCGACCGCTGTGTCCGGTCCTGGTATGTATAAATGCGTCAAATATTCAGCGATGCTTTCTGGACGGAGTTGCCAATCGGGCAAGGCCTCGAGCAACGAGGGAATCTCCGATGAAAATACGACGCACGTATCCTCACCGGTTTCGGGCCGACGGATCGCATAGTACAGCGGTTTGATGCCAAGACGATCACGAATCAACCATGCGCAGCGACGCTCCTGATCCCACAAGGCAATGGCGAACATGCCTCGCAATCGGCGAAACGCATCGAACCCCTCGTCTTCATACAAATGGACCAGGACTTCCGTATCGCAGTGATTGGTCAGGTGGTGCCCTCTGCTCAACAGCTCTTTTCTCAATTCTCTGTAATTGTAGATCTCGCCATTCATGATGGCCCACACGGTACCCTTCTCATTGCTTACCGGCTGCCGACCACCGTCCGGATCGATCACTCGAAGTCTCCGCGCGCCCAGCGCAATTCCAGATTGCCGATAGACTCCTTCCTCGTCCGGACCACGATGGACCAGCCTTCGAAGCATTGCGTGGACCGCCGTGCCATCATTCTGCCCTATGACTCCGCAAATGCCGCACATGGAACTATTTCCCTTTGTCGAGCACGGCACGATCACGGCGCTCCAACTCTTGCCGCTCGCGTTCGTGTTTTGGCGATACCGATTGCGGTGGAACGTCCACGGGTTCATATCGCGTATGCTTCGCGCTTCCGACCGACTCCAGGAGTGCACGCACACCGAGTGCCGCCATGGCGCCGAGGAAGCACAGAAGCAGGATCGCACCCCAGCCGCGCAGTGTCCGTTTTCATGACCGCCTGTGTGCCAAATAGGCGCTCATGGTTCATTTCCTGATCGCTGGGCGACGATTTCAAACGAGGGAGCGCACACAAGACGACCGCTCGTCGCGTAGTACATGGTCTGAGAAAGCGGCCACAGTACTGTTCGGCTGACTGTCCATTTCAATCGGCTCACCCAGGGGTGCACGGGAGACAAGGGACCTCGGCTGGGCCTGGAATTGCGCAGGCTGATGATGCTGAGCCCGGCTCGTTCCATCAAGGTCGTCAGCGCCCTGGCGGTGTACAGATACCAATGGAAGGCTTGGTCGTATTGGGAGCCGATCCAGCGAGCGGGGTTCCGCATCGATAGATGGAACACTCCGTTTGTGGCTCGCACCAGCATCAGTCCCTTCGGTGCGAGAAAGTTGCTTGCTTGCTGAAGCATGACTGACGGATCGGCCACGGTTTCCAGCACGTTGATCAAGGTCACGACATCGAATCGCGGCACCTGTTCACCACCCTCAAGCGTGTGGGGCGGTAACATAGGGAACCCCTTCTGCGCGGCTCGAAGCGCGGCCTGTTTCGATAACTCGATTCCCGAGCAGTTCCATCCGCCCTCTCGACAGAGCAACAGGAACCCTCCATCTCCACACCCGATATCAAGCAAGGTACCTGAGGGCGCTCGATACGAGGACAGGTGCTTCAACACACTTTGATACACCGGCTGACGATCGTCTAAGGCTTCGACGGCTCCATAATCCCCATCATAGCTTTCACGAAAATAGTCTTCGACTGATTCGCGTATCGGGCGAGGAGAGAGAAACACCAGCTCACACGTGGGACACTGAACGTACCGCCTTGTCGGAGTGTGAAATACCTCGGTCGGCGGTTCCATCGTTCCACAGGGACATTCCATGGAAGTTTGTTGGAGAGCGCTTCCCGCGTTCATGCCGCTTCCTTGTGCACCTCTGGGGGTGCAACCGCAGAGGAGCTGCGCAAGGCCGGCAAGGCCTCTTCAAACACCTTGACCGTATCGTGAACCATTTTCCCTGCCGTAAACCGCGCTGCCACTTCTTGTTGTCCTGTCTTGCCCATACGCGCGGCCCAAGCCGGATCCCGAAGTATACTTCGAATCGCCGCTTCCAAGGCATGGGAGTCCCGCGAGGGAACCAGCAGGCCGTTGCTGCCGTCTCGGACGATCTCCGGCACACCATTGACACTCGTTGCAACAACGGGCCGGCACATGGCCAACGCCTCTAGGACTACAAAGGGAAACCCTTCTGACAGGGAAGGCAACACGACCACATCTGCCGCCGCATACCAGTCTCCCACGTCGTCCCGAGCTCCGACAAACCGACAAGACTCCTCAACTCCCTTCTCTCTCGCCAAGGTCCGAAGGGTTTCCCGACATTCACCTTCCCCCACAAACAAGCAGACAAGTGCCGGCCATTCCGCCAGAAGGCCGGGGAGTGCACAGATCAAAAACCGATGACCCTTTTCTTCCGTGAGTCTCGCGACTGTGAGGAGCGCGGGCCCGTTACCTACGCACCACTCTTTCCTGATCTTGTTGCGATTTCCCGAGCCGGAGAACGAGACCAGGTCAATCCCGTTCCGAACCGTCGTCGTTCTCGCAGCAGCAGCGGGGCAGTCGGCAAGGACATCCCGTTTGATCGCATCGGAAACGCAAATCAGTCGATCGGCCTGTGGAAGCAGGACTCGCAGGATTGCCTTATAGAGAGATCGTTTAGTCGGGTTGACCTCATAATCTCTGATGGAGTTGTGTACCGTCGCTACCACGCAAGGCACTCCGGCCAGCCACGCTGCAAGGCGCCCGTACACGTTGGCGCGCGCCCCATGCGTTTGGAGAACAGTCACCTTGTTCTGTTTGAGCACGTATGCCAGCCGTAGAAGCGCCAGCGGATTGAAGAGCGGGGTCAGAGGCACGACGCTGGTCGGAACCATCTTCGATATCATCTTCCCGACAAACGGACCAGGCTCCGGACAGATCAGGAGCGGACGAAACCGGGTGCGATCCAATCGATCAAATAGCAGTTCCAGATACCGCTCACCTCCACCGTACCCGGCTGAGCCGGCCAGTTGCGCCAGAACGACCGGGTTCATGGTTTCCTCCCCACGATCAACAGACTGCCGCGCAAGTGAGGCACGATATAGAACGGCCATTTGGCCCAATCGATGCCATGTTGACTGACGGACTGACGGCAGTCTTGCGTGTCTTCACCGAGAAAATACCGGGATTCTTCGATGCCAAATCCGGTTTGGCGCAGCATGTCGGCCAATTCGTGCATGGCATACTCTCGGGCATGCGGTCGCCATTCATCATCGGGATTCTTGTATCCCGGTGGAGCAAGGCGATCGTTCAGGGTACGACCGATCAAGAGCTTGAAGATGTTCCCGATCCGAGTGACGTTCGGCGTCGTCAGCACCACATGACCGCCGGAACGAAGAATTCGAAATGCTTCCTCGAGCAAATGAAACGGCGAAGTCAGATGTTCGATAATCTCCAGCGCGAAGACCAGTTGTACCGAGTGGTCCGGAAGAGGGACCTTATCGGAATATCCCTTTGCCTGAAAGTGACCACCCAACGGATCGAGGTCGACCGTCATGATGTCTGCGTGGATGTCTTGCCGCATAAACTCTACGAAATCCCCGGAGACCATCAGCCCGGCTCCGTACAACTGTGCCCATTTCGTATAACCGATGCGACGGAGCAGCCTCAACAGGCTGCCGGGGAAAGGCCCTAAGTCGACGATCGACTGTTTCTCTGGCGGCAGCATGCGCAAACCGCTCCGCAATGCCACATGCAAACGGTCCCGGCATTTCATCGCATGGTGCATGGGAATCTTGAACCGTTCATCTTTCTGCCCGAAGGACTCGTAGGCAGACGGCTGGTAGGATTTCAGGACATCGGAAAAGTGATCTCTGGTCAATTCGTAGGCCATCACGCGCTCGTCATATGTGATGAAACCGGCCGCCTCTGGAGAATCGCTCGACGCATCCGGAAGTGAGGAACGGCGGCGACTGATAGCATCATGAGACACGGTAATACGGGTAGTGCATAGCGACCGGCCTCCACAGTGAAGGGCACATACCCGGCCGTCAGGCCAATAGGGAACAGATAGAGAGGAAGAAGAGTCTTCCAATGTTCTCGGTGAACCCACGCACTGAAGCAAGCCATGACAATCAGACCAGGAACAAGCAACAGCCGCTTGACCAGACTATACGCAGCTACCGCCCATCCCCGCTCTGTGACATCTTCCTGAAGCCCATGCATGAACCCCTGTCCGTCATCTGACAAGTAGTACGCGTTGCCGACCCAGAAATCCCAGATCCTTCCACATGTCAGGGCCGCGTAATTCAATGGATCGGCCACGATTCGATCTATCCCCTTATTGCGCAGCAGTTGATCCGTCGACACGTCATACATCGCATGCGCATAGGGAAGCGGGGTGATCCCGGCACTCTCCCATATGGCTTGTTCTCGTTCCTGCGGCATCGGCCAACTGCCTCCAGACGAGGGATCACTACCCATCCACAGTCCTGCGCCCACCCCGGCCGATACCGGAATGATGTGATGAAACGACATGTAGTTCCGCACGGACCATGGCAGCACGAGCACGAGACATGTCGCTCCGTACACCACTCCATACTTGACTCGTTGTGAAAGCTGATCCGTGTCCAGCCATATGAATGCCATCAGAAACACGGCCAACACCAGGACCACCGGTTTACACAAGATGGTCAGGCCGGCAGCGAGCCCCATCAAGGCGAATTGACGGTTGGACGGATCTGCGCAGATCTGATCACCGTCCAGAGCCAGACACTGATTAACAGTGTCAGAAGAGCTTCGCTCCGAATCCTTGGGTCATAGGTCCAGTAAGCCGGATAGAGGAATACGAAGGACGCGGTCCAGGCCCCTACTCGTGAATCCCATAATGCAGTTCCAACTCGATACACACTCCAAGCCGCGCCGAGATCGAAGAGTATATGAAGCATCGGCACCCATTCCGGACGATGACCGACCAGGATATAGAAGGCTGCGAGCACCGCCGGATAGAGCGGGCCCACATGCGCGGCGGGATCGACCCCATCCAGCGTGAACCACCCCAGAGTCACCAGATTCCATGCCAGCGTATCAAACAACTGATCGACGGCAAACGAATGCCCTGGGGCCGTCCAGATGACCCAGGCTCGCGCTAGCAGACCCATACAGATTGCCGACAGGACAATCATTCCAGTACTGAATTTCTGTCTATTTGGGCGGCCGATCATTTAACACACTGATCAGGCCGCCGATCCAATGACGGATGGGCCGTGGCACACAATTACGGAGTCCTGATGGATCCCACTTACGTACGCGATCCATCGATTGTTCGACAGCCTTCAACCGCCGGCCTTGGCGGCGTCCGTACCAACGAATGGTCGAAAAGTATGGCGACAGGAGCGCTTTGAACTCATCCGCGGTGTATTCACGAACGTGTTAAGGATCACCTGGTATGACCCCCCTGCCCTTTCCGTGGGGCGTAAAAATGATCAGCATGCCGTGAGGTTTCAACACACGAGTGAGCTCAGCGACAAAACCATGGTCATCTTGGATGTGTTCAATGGTGTCCTGTGAAACGATGCAGTCGAACGATTCATCCCGAAATCCGAGGGCACACCCATCCATCGCGAGAAAATCGACATTGCATCGAGGATAATCGGTTCGGCTTTTGACGACCACGCCTGGAGCACAATCGACCCCGACGATCCGACCTGCGCGGGTGCCAAGATAGTCGGCACCGTAACCGGTTCCGCAAGAGAGATCCAAAATTCGACGTTGTCCCAGTGAGCCGACTTGATGAGCAGCCCACACATATCCCGACAAGTTCACCATGTGCTGCGTATCGGTGGGATAGGCGGATCGTCGTTCCACGAACGTGTCCTTTATCCTTTATTCTGACCGGACCAGGCCAAGTCAGCCTGTGTCGGCCGTCCTCCGATCCATAAACGACGAACGATCGACAGATAGGTGTCGAAGGATATATCCGTCGCGACCGACTGGGATCTGCTGAACGCGCCGATCAGGCGCACCATTGCTCCAACGGCAATCCAGGCTTTCATGATCCAACGTTTGAGCCATGAAAAGTGTTTTTCCACGTACCTGATTCGGCTGAACTCCCATACGATGTTCAAACGAGCTCGATCATTCGCTCCACTCCGGCCGATCAAGTGGACGATGTCTGCATCGGCCAGATGTCGAATCCGATACCCCCGCCGCCGGATTTCCCGGCACAGATCGACATCCTCGAAATACATGAAATACCCTTCGTCCAACCCATCGCACGCCTTCATCAGCTCGCGGCGAACCAGGAGACAGGCCCCATTGATCCAATCGACATCCTGGGATTGCGAACAGTCGATGATCTGCCCTGCCGCCAAGGAACCCTGTAACGTAGGAGCCCATCGTCGGAAGACCGCGGCATAGGTCAGATGTTCTCGAATCGATGGAAAGGGAAAACAAGATTGGTACAGGAGGCCATCCTCTGTCCACTGTTTGCACCCCACGGCGCCGATCGTTGGCTCTTGATCAAGACAGGCCAGCATCCGCTCCAATGCTGTGGCTGTACACGTGTGTCGCTGTTCAACATGAGAAAATATCGCCCGCAACTCACTGCGAACGCTTGATTGACCGCCTTGGCAAATCCCAGATTTTCCTGATTCACGATAAGGCGAATCATGGGATACGTCATTTGCACGGCGGGCACCGTCGCATCCTGCGAGTTGTTGTCTACGACGATGATTTCAAATCGAATCGCACCCGTAGATTCGAACACCGACTTGAGGCAGTCGAGCAACAACGTTCGGGTGTTGTAGCTGACGATGGCGATAGACATGTCCACTGAGCCTCCCAGGTCTCCTGATGTCATGCTCTTGCACTCTGTGCTTGATAGTTCCAGAGCGCATTGAGGCGTGGACGTTCAATCCACCACAGGTACCCCCCGAGTAGTCCGACGGCAAGCATGGCAGGGATCTCCGGCGTCCAGGGAATCACGACTTGATGCTCTCCCTGTATTGAGGAAAGGAGTACGCCCGCTATCAGACCAATGATCCCTGTTCGACCGAGTGACACGAAGGTGGCATGGCTGGATGAGCCCAGCAGTCGGTGTGTTTCCATCGCCTGGAGCGTAACCCCCAATATGTAGCTGATTGTCAGCGAGAGGGCGGCACCGAGGACCCCCAATGAGCCCGTCATCGGAACGATGATGGCCAGATACAACACACATTGCCCGACCCAACTCCTCATCTGAAGATCGGGACGTCCCATCCCATAGTGCAACGAGGCCATCACAGCAGCATATCCGCTACAGACGGTATACACGCAAAGCACTTTCAGCGGGTCGACAATACCGATCCATTGTGGGCCAAACACGAAGGGCACAAGAATAGGCGCCAAGGTACCAATCATCACCGTCAGCGGAATGTAGGCGATACCCACAAGCCCCGCTTGGAGGTCGAAGACACGGGCAACCCCGAGCCGGTCCTGCTGCAATGATGCATAAGTCGGGACACTGATTTGCTGCATGAGCGATGTGGCTCGAGCGCCCAACAGCAGCGGTATGGCAAGCGCCACCTGATAGAATCCGAGAGCTTCCGCTCCAAGTACCCGACCGACGACCAGCTCTCCACCGGTCATGACCCCGAAGGCACACAGCGTCGTGATATTGAGGCGGCTGCCGTACCGGAAAAAGTAGGATACTGATGAGCTTTTCAGGGACCACCGCGGAGTAAAAGGCGACACCACAAAAGACAGCACACATCCAATCACCAGGCCGGCCAGCTGCCCGATGACGAGTGCCCAGACGGTCCGGTAGAAAACTGCAACGGTTACGGTTACGGTCGCTTCCACACTTCGACGGACAACATCCAGTGTCACGCGACGCTTCAGGTCGAGTCGTTTCATCATCATGGCCAATGCCGGGCTTTGGACTCCCTGTACGATCAAAGCCAGGGCGTGGACACGCAACAGGGACTCAAGCACCGGCATGCGCATCAGGTCGCTGATCATCCCCGCCAAGACCCAGATTCCTGCCGCCATCACCAGCCCCCGGAGAGCCGACAGTGTCCATGCCGTGGCCAGATCTTCGTCAGTCACGCGTTCTTTCGCAATGAGAGCCGAATCAACGCCCAGCTCACTGAGGGTCAACATCGCCAGTAACACGGCGGCCGACGCGGCCATGATTCCGAAATCCACCGGTGTCAGGATCCTCGCAAGGGCAGCCAGTTGTCCCGCCGCAATCACCTTGTCGAGCAGGAATCCTCCACCAGCCCACCAGCCGGCGCGAAGGATCCGGTGACGTAGACGCGTCGATCCCGAATCATCATCCTGAATAGACATAGTCAGTCGACTGTCACTTTGCCTATTGCTCTGTCCTGCCGTTCACGCCGCGAGCGCTGTCCCAGCGATGACCTGATGACATACCTGCTCGAGTTGCGCGGCCCGTGCCGACCAGGTATGGGATCTCAACACGGCAGCCCGCCCACGCTCTCCCATGCTTCGTCGGAGGTGATGGTCGCCCAAGAGCGTAACGAGTTGCCGAGCAAGATCGTCTGGATCGTCGGCTGCGGTCGGCAAACCGCAGCGCAGCTCAGATACTGTGTCACCGTAACCAGACCCTGCCGTCGCGACGACCGGTCGCCCACAGGCCAAATATTCCCACAGCTTCATTGAATCCCCTGGATAAGAACGAGTCTGTCGATGGAGGACCACACAGACATCGCAGGCCGCAATCCATTGGGGCACGGCGTCGAAGCCGGCACGCCCGGTAAAACGGATGTAGGGAGAAAGTTGGAGGCGATCAACCCGTTGTTCCAATGCGGCCTTTGTTTGCCCGTCTCCGACCAAAAGGCATTGAATCGTTGGAAAGGCTTTCGCGACGATGGCCATCGCATCAACCAACGTATCCAGACCATGCCATGGGAAAAATCCTCCGACAAATCCGATGTACGGTCCTGAACTACCGAGATTCAATTCCTGCCTGGCTCGTTCATGCGATTGCGGACAGAAGCGATCTGGGTCAACCCCATTCCTGATGACGAAGCATTTCTTGGGATCGACCGGCTCAAGGCTTTGGAGACCAACCAACACCTCGGGGCATACACTCACGACAGCTTTCGCTCTCCTTGCTGCGTGGCGAAGGCCATACGTTAACAGATCAAGAAGCGGTCCAAGTCGCCACAGGCCTCGTACTTCCTCAGCGGGAAGTCCGTTGACAAAGTACACGACAGGACAGGAGGCGTTTCGCAGAGCCCAGAGCGGGGCCATCTGACCGGGTGAATCGAACCACAGCAACAGATCCGGTCGGGTTGTGCATAAAAGTCTTTTGAGTGTACGGATCGAGTTCACGAGAAATGAAACAGGACGCATTCTTCCCCACCTGACCACAGAAACCCACTGCATGTGGATCTTGGCCGGCACTGAAAAGTCGGGTTCAGTTTTATGAGACTCAGGAGCCACCACGGTGACTTCATGCCCTCGTAATGCCAATGCCTTGGCAAGTTCCAATACCTGCCGCGAACCACCCGCCGCCACCCCGAGATCTTCGTCACAGTACGTGAGAATGTGCATGATGAGAGGGGGTGATGTCTTCATCGAGCCATCGGCGAAATTGTCCCACGATGGCCGTCCAGGAAAATGTGCTTTCCACAAAGCGGCAACCCTGCGCACCCATGACTACGCATTGCGCCGAGTCATTCAAGAGTGCGACGATCGCATCGGCGAGCGGGCGCGCCTCATCCGGCGGCACGAATTGCACACCGCTATCGGCAGTGAATATCGACACGACGGACGGGATGGCGCTTGCCACCACCGGCCGGCCACAAGCGAGATAGTCGAAAAGCTTCACGGGCGAGGTCTCACCTCGATCGCCGTGAAACGGAGCCACACAGACACTCATGGCACTGATCCAAGCCGGCACCTCCCAATATGGAATACGGCCCGTCCATGTAATGCTGTCCTGTAGACCCAGTTGCGCTGCCTGTTGCTTGAGTTCTTCAGTCGCCTCCCCATCGCCCACCAAGATGAGCTGTGCCGTCGGATACACCTTCTTGACCACAACCATCGAATTCAGCAGGACATCCAAACCCTGATAACGATAAAAGCTCCCGACGAATCCAACGTACGGGAGGGAAGACAAGAGACCCAACTCCAATCGAGCAGCCACTGCGTCACGTGGGACAAACAATTGCACATCCGTTCCGCTGGGAAGGATTGCGATGCGCTCGAGCGGAACTTCATAGCGTTCATGAAGCAACGACCGCAATCCTTCCGTCAGAACGACGAGGCGATCACAATGCCGCAATGCCAGCCGGGCCAAGAGCCGCTTGAGACTTTGCACGACTCGTGTTCGATCATTGAGCCATTCGGGAACCGGCTCCCCGTTCACCTCGCAGACACACGGCACGCCAAGAAGCTTTGCCAGAACCAATGCGTGTGGACTGTCCATCCATCGGTAGTACACGACATCCGGCCTGGCGAGCAGGGCTCGCATCAGCCCCTGTATGAACGAAAACAGTGCATACGAAATCGGGCGAAGCCACCGCAGGTGGATGAGCCGAATGGGAACGACCGTGCAGACACGCCGTCTCAGCGCGGACCGATACCGCGGGGGAAAGAGCGTGACTCTATCTCCAACCCTGGTGAGCGCGTCCGCCAAGGTCCACATTCGGATCAATCCGACCGGATCACGAGGAGCATCCGGCTCATACCAATAGCAAAAGAGAAACCAAGTCACACAGCCTCCTGGGGCCTGACCGGCAACTCTATCTGAGCCGACAGAGTCGGCAATAACATGACGAGCCCTGCACAAAGCCAGAATGGCTCCATAATGCGGATGATGATGAATCCGAAGGCGACGAGCCCCGCAAGGCCCGTCTCACCGACGATCTTGACGTATTGGGCGTCCGCCCAAGCATACCCCGTGATTCCACGCCCTAAGATCGGATCGTGAACCCAGTCTTTCAAGACGTATGCCCATGACTTCAGGCGTTCGGTCGTCGAAAGATCCAGTCCCACCTTGCCGACTTTGATTTCTCCGCCATACTGGCGTCCGAAAAACGTTTCATTCACGCGTTGTTTCACATTCGCAGGTGCCAGCAGTGGAATCAGCATCATGATGACGAGCAGGAGCGTGACGACACGCGGCCGCCGCCACTGGGTCAACCCTACCGCCATGAGCAGGACGGCGCCGGCGAGGTAGGACGAACGCGACAACGTAGCCATGAGCGCCAAGATGGCAAAACCGCTAAGCACCAGCAATGCAATACGGATCGGGCCGATCTGAATATGCAACAAGAGACCCGTCATGATGGCCAGCAGAAACACCAGGTAGCCGCCGAGCGTGTTCGGTTCACCGCTTTCTCCCTCGAAGGGAGCGGATGCGCGTTGCCCGCTTGGGATTTGATAAATCGCATACAAGCTCACGATGAGACCCACGACAAGCAGAGCCGACACAAGTCCTACGACCTGCTCCTGTGACCGCACATGGTTGACGACCATGAAGAACACGAAGAAATATTCGAAGTATTTCAGGACGAAGAAAAACCCTGTCATAGGTCTGACATGGCCATTCAAAATGCCCAATAGAGTGGAAACCACGCAGATCACCATGTACACGGCAATCGGTCGGTTAAGTGGCGTCTCGCGAAAGAGGGCCAACTCACGATAGATGATATTCTTGACCAACCAGCTCACTCCGATGATGACCAAGAGGATATCGTCCATTCGGAACGACAGTTCCCGTCCACCAACACCGCGGCCCTCGACCCGTCCGACCGCAATTTCCGGCGACAGGAGCATCGAAGCGATCAGGAGATAGAGCGCAGCAGATACGGAGGTAAAGGCCGTCAGAACGATCAAAAAGCCGACGACGGCTTGCATACCGATGGCGGGTGTTGTCAGGGTCAGGCCGAGTGCGATGGCGACCGCAAGAGCCGAAATAACGAGGCTGTCTTGTGCACTAACGGCCGTGTGCTGCATGGCGCGGACGCTCCTGGAATCACGTCAACGATACTCGTAGCGATAGAGCCCGTACTCAGGCGTGACTTCGGATTTCACGTTGGTCAGGACCACTCCCAGAACATTCGCCTGTGCATGGTCGAGCAGGAACTTTGCGCGTTTAAGAGCATTGCGCCCGATCCGACCGACCTGGTACACCAGAATGGCCCCATCCACGCGGGAGCTAAAGGCGACCGCATCCGTGACCGGGAGAATCGGCGGGGTATCGATCAACACAATGTCGTAGTCTTCTTGCATTTCTGATGTCAGCGTTTTGATCTTATTGATGTTCAAGAACTCGTTCGGATTTCGTGATTCTGACCCGCTGGTGAGCACGTGAAGATTGTCCAGCCCTGGGGTATTCATCAACCGATCGACACCGACCGTTCCAAGCATAAGATCCGTAGCTGAGCGAACATAGGATCGCCATGAGGTCGTCCCGAGCAAGGCATCGACCAGTCCTGGCTCGCGCTCTAAACCCAACCGCTGATGCACGATCGGCTTGCGGAGGTCGGCATCGACCAACAGCACCTTCATCCCCTCTTGAGCCATGGTGATCGCCAGATTGATGACGCAGGTACTCTTGCCTTCACCCAGAGCGGCGCTGGTGAAAATGATCGACTTGACTCTCCGATCCATACTGGCGAACTGGATATTCGTTCGAAGCGAGCGAAGACTCTCTGACAAGACAGACTTGGGATCGAGCAGGCACACCAGCTTCGACAAACTGTCCGCTACGGAAGGAGGGGTATCCGGAGGCAACACTTCCACGGCCATGTCTTTGAGGACGTTTTGATCGAACTGTGGAATGATTCCCAAGACGGGCACTTTGAGAAACTCTTCGACTCCTTCGATCGTACCGATCGAGGTGTCGAAGGATTCACGGCCGAACGCGAGCACAATGCCCAGGAAGCATCCCATCAACGCCCCGATCATCAGATTCAATGTGACGTTTGATGCATTGATGGGACTCCTGGGAGTCATGGCTGGAGCGATCATCGTCACTTCCTCGATCCGCTCCGCTCCCTTGATCAACAACTCCTGATGTTTTCCTTTCAGCGTTGCGAGGAGATCCGTATTCACTTTCACCTCGCGTTCCAATCGACTCATTTGAATCGCGGCGCGAGGGTATCCGAGATAGCGCTTCCGATAGTGATCCCGTTGTTCTTGCAGTGCATCTTCCCGATTCATGAGCGTCGCGACTTTGGACTTCAACTCTCGGATCATTTCAGATTTGACATTGTCGATTTTCTTTTGCTGTTCCGTCACTTGAGGGTGATCAGGCGTGTAATTGATGAGTAAGGTGTCTCTTTCCTGGATCAAATCCAGCAACCGTTGGTTCAGGATCGTGAGAAGAGCATTTTGTTCCTCGGTAAAGATCCGGCCCGTCTGATTCCCGATGATCGCATCCGATCGTTTCAGCACGGCGATTTGCCGTTCGCCTTCAGCGCGCTTGCGCAAGACTTCGTTATACTGTTCTTCCAGTTTGGTAAAGGTATCCAGCGCGGCTCTCGCTTCGTCCGATAGAAACACCCGACCCTCATTTTCCTTAAAGCCGCGTAATGCTTCCTCGGAGTCATTGAGACTCTTTTCCAAGTATCCCAACTGTTCTTCAACGAACCGTCGTGATTCGTTGACGAGGCGATTCCGCGCGGCGATATTTTCTACCCGATAGGCAGACGCCGCGGAATTGGCCATCCGTTCAGCCTGCTCCGGCGCGTCGGATGTGGCTGAGATACGAATGATGTTGGTATCTCCCTCTCGCTGCGCCGCAATCTCCTGGCCCAGGTTGTAAACAATGTTGAGATAGGCGGCTGACCTTTTCTCCTCCTCGGAGGTGTCAAGAGCGACGCGTCCCAGGTCCATAGCCACCCGCTCCATGACCGGAAAGCTCCGAATAAACTCGATCTGTGTGCCGAGATCGTTGACATTGGAGTATGAGAGGGATTCCAGGAGTTGCTGAGCCATCGTCGTACTACGCTCAAACTTCACTCGCGCGGAGGCTTCGTAAATCGGGTTGGGTTTAAGGAACTCGGAAAACAGGAAAGTAAAGACGACCACCATGACGGTGGAAAGTAGGATCAGATACTTTCGCTTTTTGAGGATGAGCCAGTAATCGATGACGTTCAATTCGTACTGAGCCATGAGCAATCCTGGTTTCAAACCATCGGTCTAGGGCCTGGACGTAAATGCCGGAATCAGATACGCCGGATAAATCGGCATGATTGCGACCTGAATAATCGGCATAATCTTCTTTGCCGCCTCGGTCGCATCCCCCAGTTGTTCCCACGGGACAAAGACCACGTCGTTCTCTTCAAGCGCGATATTTCGTGAGAGGTCTCCATATGTAAACAGGCGCGCCACATCGGCGGTCAGAATGCGCGGTTTTGCGAAGTCCCCTCCTCGCACCACTCGAATTTCTTCCAACAGGGCGGTCTCCTGAAAGTTGTCGGCGGCGGCCAACGCCTGCAACACCGTCATATTGCGCGCCATGGGGATGACGCCGGGTTTCCTGACATCTCCGAATACGAACACCCGCTTGACCTTGAGCAGTTTTTTCTTGAGCGCGATCTGAACGCGTGGTTCTCGCATGAAAGGCTTGGCCGCTTCTTGAACACGCTGCTCGGCCTCAGCCACGGTGAGGCCGCCGACGGCCACTTCCATAAACCCTACGGATACGGAGCCGTTTTCTCGTATCAAACTGGTGAACTTTTCTTCTCCCGCACCTCTACGGATGACCACCTCCAAGGTATCTCCTGTTTCGATCGGCGTCTCCGCGGTGGGAACCGTTTCATCGGCATACACATCACCTTTCGGCAAAGGAAGAAGCGAATGTGGCGCGGAACTCGCCGCCGAAGGAGGCAACGTGGATTGCCCAGGGTTTCGGCAGCCTGTCAGAAGCAGCACGACTCCCATCGCCACTATACCGAGCGCGACCGGTTCTCTTCTGAGCCACCGCATACAGTCTCTCCTACGATGCCGCCATGGGTTGCAGGACCTCCGTGATGTGCGACGACATCCCTTGGGACAAATCCAATTCAGTTACTTCACCAAACTTGGAGAGCGCGACAACCGGACGCAGCGGATACCGTGAATTAATCTTCCTCACGGTTCCGATCTCTCCTGTACTGAGACGTATCCTTGTTCCAACCGGATAGAGAGTGATCTGATCCCCCATCGCCTTTAAAACACGGAGCGAAAATGTCGTCTTGGCGTGGAGCAGCAGGTCCCGGATTGCCTGGTGAGGTGTGAGGCTTTTTCGATAGGGCCTCGCCGTCGCCATCGCGTCCAGTACATCGACAATGCCGATAATCTGCGCCGGCTCGGTGATCTGGTTGCCTTTTAAACGGCATGGATATCCACTGCCGTCCCACCGTTCATGCTCCTGCGCGCTAATCACCGAAACCCATTCAAACACGCTGCCATGCCCGGCAAGAATCCGTCGACCTCGCTCAGGGTGAGTACGAAGAAGATCTCGCTCGTCCTCCGAGAAAGATCCACTCCTCTCGACAAGTGATTCGGGCAGGGTCCACATACCGATGTCGTGCAGCAGCCCCGCCAACGCCAATCGTTCCAAGTCTTCCTCGGAGTACTGCAACCCCATCCCCACCTTAGCTCCCAACACGGCGACGTGCAGTGCATTGTCTACGAGATAATCCTCGGCATGACCGTCCAAGACCCATCCGATGAGCTCGTCGCTTCGCCGGAGTAGTTGCACCAAACGACCAGCCAGATCAGCGCATCCTTTGAACTGCGGCGCTTTGTTCGAACGAACCGCCTCTCTGACCCGCTGTAGCTCCTGCCTCGTCGAAACATACCAGCAGCGATCGGCATCGAGAGATAAAGCCGCAGCCTGAGTCCGAGGAGGCCCTCCGCTTTTTGGATCAGAGGTCTGCTCCCGGATCAAATCAGACAGCCGTGCCACTCTTGTGCTTCCTCCTGTGGGTTGCGACTCTCAACAATCTCATTTGTGCACGACCTTTCTAGCAGTGGAGTCCGGCCGTGGATCGAGCTTGTTAAGCTCCCGTTCCAATGTGGCACGAATGAACCCACTCGTCGTGTATCCCTGCTGCTTCAGGGCGTCGAGCTTCTCCTTGAGCTCAACCGGAAGCTGAATAACGATGCGAACGAGCCTAGGCATGATTGTGACTCCCTTTAGACAGAGCGCTGATCTGACAAGGGACTTCGGCACGTGCTATGCCTTGCTAGCATTTCGTTAAAAGTGTGAAATTGCTGATACTTCTGCTGTGGTCTCTCAGCATGTCTGCAAAAAAGCGCCAAAAACTGTCACTCCTTACCGATCTTGTACAGTCAGGTGACAGCACCAGAGGATTGCGTTAGAAAGAGAGCGGCCCGACAAGTGTCGGCCAATTAGGAGAATTGGAGGAAGAGCCGGCGCCAATTCTGGTATTCACAGCGCCAGAAACAGTTGGGAAGATCGACCGGTTGCACGAGAAGATCTCTCATGCGGCTCACAGTGAATTCGGAACTCGTCAAACGTCCTGTTACCCAGATCGCTCCATCACGATCCGTACGATAGACGGTCACATGCTCATCCTCATAGGCTTGGAGCACTGATTCAACCGGGTGCCCATATGGGTTGGTTGCGCCAACCGAAACGACTGCATACCGTGGGTGGAGTTGCCGGAGCCAGTCCCGATCCAGTGAACTGCGCGCTCCGTGATGCGGTACTTTCAGTATTGTGACCGGCCGTCGTCCCTCTTCCGTCAATCGACTCAACCCACCAGTCTCGATGTCGGCGGCAAAGAGAATGGCGTGAACTCCGCACTGTAATCGCGAAACAATGGATCGATTGTTCAATGATGATCCACTGTGGGATCGGACCATCTCAGATATACCAGTCGACTCAGGCGGATTAAGAATGCTCAACTGACAGGGGCCGGACGGTAACAAGTCTTTCCCGCGCACGGCGGTTTGTTCATCGATGTGCCGATGGCGCAGGGCTGCGTTGAGGTCTTCGACGAATTTCTCAGACCGTTCCGTTCCCACTCCCCAATACTGACCGACTGACATGTGTCGGAGCACCCAAATCAACCCGCCGACGTGATCCAGTTGTAAATGTGTGCCGACGACATGATCAATATGATGGATTCCCCTATTCCAGAGAAATGGCGCCACCACCCCACGCCCCATATCAAACCGCTCATATCGAGACCCACCGTCGATAAGCACCGTCTGACCGTCCGGCAATTCGACAACGGCACTATCCCCTTGTCCGACATCGAGGAACGTGACGCGCCAGTGATCACCATCCCTAGGCAATCCTGGAATGACAAGCCACCAACTGATCAACACTATCGCCATACCGGCGCTCGCAAGCCGGACGCGCATCGGCAGAGCATGAATGCATGCCACGATCAGCCCTGAATAAAACAGCGCCATCATCGGTACCGACGGCGCAGCCACATGCCATTCCCCTCCTGGAAGGCCTGCACACCACCGAAGCGCAAGAATCATCCACTCGAACAAGTGCTCCAAAGCTGAGCCGAAAATCAAGGAATCAGCGCCGGACATGATCGTCCACAGAGCGGCGAGTAACCCCAGCGGAACTAAGATGATACCCGTAAACGGGATGGCAACGAGATTGGTGACGACTCCCATCCATGGAACCTGATTAAAATAGAATGCGACGATGGGAAAAGTGGCCAACGTCACAGCTCCGCTCATCGACAAGGCCTTGAGCCCATGGTTTACGAGCCGGCATTTCAGTCCTCCGTCAGCATGTTCCTCTTGTTGGTTGCATGATTGTGCAAACGAGATCATGTTGATCATCACGAGTACGGACAGAAACGAGAGCTGAAAGGAAATATCAAAGATCGCCCGAGGATCATGTAAGACGATCGCCAAGAGAGCCGTCGCCATCATGTGACCGAGATGGCGTTCGTGCCCAAGCCAGATCGCAACCATGGCCAGCGTAATCATGACAAGCGAACGCATGGTCGCTAACTCGGCTCCCGCCAGCAAAGCATACAGCGCAACAGCCGGCCACGTGAGAAGAATTGCGACCTTCGAGGGCGTGAGCCGTCGAGAAAGGGCCAACAAGAGGTTGGTGGGAAGCCGCAAGACGACTTGTCTCACCACCCCAAAAACGACCACGGCGACAAGCCCGAGGTGTGAGCCGGAGATCGAGAGCAGATGAACGGTTCCGGTGACCATGAACCACTCTTGGAGATCCTGCTCGAGATATCCACGCTCCCCGATGATCATGCCGAGAAATACTCCCACGGCAGGCTGAGTCAATGTGTGGATCGCGGCCGCTCGTATACGGGTCCTCCAACGATCAATGTGATTCCACACACTCCATAGGCCTCGATGAGGCTCCTCCAACAGCGTGACCGCCTGAGTACCGGTAATGGTGGCGACAAGATCAATACCTTGCTGCTCCAGATACACGGCATAATTGAATCCTCCCGGGTTCAACGACCCGCTCGGACGGTGAACATGTCCGTGAAACAGGATACGGTCGCCATAATGAAGCGTGACACCCGGATCACGCCACACGAGGCGTATGCGCCTTGATTTCGAAGCCGAGTCTTCAGTTTGAACAAGAAGTGTCTGACGCCCTAGGCTATGCTGAACAGGCGCCACCACCCGAGCCGTGAGCATGGCTTGAGCAGTGTCATGCAGAGCCGGTAAAGATGCGCGATCCTGTGGCGGTGGGGCTGTGACGGTCCAATAGACTACCCCGGAAAGAACACTGCAATACAAGAGCAGGGTGGACTGTGTGTCTACATAGCCGGCTCGTTCGAGAGCACTGAATCCAATGGCGACGCCGACCAGCAAACCAATGAGAGAAAGCGGGAAAAAAGAGAGTTCCGATCCACACAGAAGACCGAGGAGAAACGCTACCGTAAGGGATGGGAGCATGCGCGTCCCTTATGCGCGAAAAGGAACACTCAGCCGATATGTTCTCGTACGACTCTGGCTAGATCTTCAGCCACTTCTTTCACGACCGTAGACTGCTCGCCTTCCACCATGATTCGCAACAACGGCTCAGTCCCTGAGTATCGAATCACCACTCGACCGCTTCCGTTGAGGCGACGCTCATTCTCTTGTATCGCCCGATCGATATCGGGAATCGACTCCAAGATCGGCTTTCGCTTGACATGAATATTTACCAATACCTGTGGCACAGCGGTCATCGCTTTCGCCAACTCGGATAACGGTTTTTGGGTTCGTTTGATTAATGACAGCATTTGCAGAGCTGAGATGAGGCCGTCTCCGGTCGTGTTATGGTCGAGAAATATGAAATGTCCCGATTGTTCGCCGCCGAAATTAAAGCCCTCCGCCAACATCCGTTCAAGCAGGTACCGATCACCCACCGGTGTTCGAATTAGTTTGATACCTGCTTTGGCCATCGACAACTCAAGTCCGAAATTGCTCATGACGGTTCCAACCAAGGTTTGCTTGGCGAGCAGGCCATTTTGATGAAGATCGAGACCCAGCGCGGCCATGACATGGTCTCCATCGATGATCATCCCCTGTTCGCAGACAAAGACGGCTCGATCGGCGTCGCCATCCAAAGCGATCCCAATGTCCGCTTTGTGGCGGCGCACCGCCTCCTGAAGGATTTCGGGGTGAACGGCGCCGCACCCTGAATTGATGTTCATGCCGTCAGGTTTGTTGGCGATGACCTCAACTGTCGCTCCCAATTCCTTAAGAACAGTCGGCGCCACTTTGTATGCTGCCCCATTGGCGCAGTCGACGACGAGCTTGATCCCTTGGAAATCCAGGTCCTTGGGCAACGACCGCTTTGCAAATTCGATGTAGCGTCCTTCCGCATCGTCGATACGGTAGGCTTTGCCGATCAAGTCCGCCGTCGGTCTGAGATGCCGAATCTCATCCGACACGATCAGCTCTTCAATACGGGCTTCCACGTCGTCCGGCAGCTTGAAGCCGTCGCTTGAAAAGAATTTAATTCCGTTGTCTTGGTAGGGATTGTGCGACGCCGAGATGACGACCCCTGCATCTGCGCGGAGACTCCGAGTCAAGAAGGCAATGGCCGGCGTCGGCATCGGTCCGACTAACAGCACATCGACACCCATTGAACAGATTCCCGCCAGTAAGGCAGACTCCAGCATATAGCCTGAAATCCGGGTATCTTTACCGATCACGATCTGATGGCGCCCTGCCCGCCGCATGAAGATATGCGCGGCTGCTCGTCCTAACTGCATCGCCATCTCGCTGGTCATGGGGTCGAGATTCGCGACGCCTCGGACACCGTCCGTGCCGAATAACTTACGCATCATACTCCTGTCCGCAAGACGACCAACGAGGGCTCAACGCCGCGGCCATCTTGACTACATCGATCATCATGGCAACATCATGAACGCGCACAATGTGCGCGCCTCGGTCAACAGCCAATGCAACGGCGGCTGCCGTTCCCCATTCACGTTGGTCAACGGGCCTGTCGACAATGTGCCCGATGAAGCCTTTCCGCGATAGACCGACGAGCAAGGGACAGTTCAGCATGGCCAAAGATGTCAGTCCTCTAAGAAGCTCAAGATTATGCAGCAACAGCTTACCAAAACCGAATCCAGGATCAAGAATGATGTTTGTTTGAGGTATCCCGGCGAGAAGGGCGACTTCTATACGTTCCTCAAAAAACTGCGACACCTCAGCACCGACATCTGAATAATAAGGCGCGAGTTGCATCGTTTGGGGAGTTCCTTGCATGTGCATCAGGACGATGGCCGCGTTTGATTTGGCAATCACGGAAGCCATTGCCGGATCTTGCCGCAGCGCACTCACATCATTGATAATCGATGCTCCAACATCCAACGCAACCTGAGCCACTCGTGACTTCGTGGTATCGATCGAAATAGGGACTGTCACGCGGTGCGCTACTCCTTCAACTACCGGGAGAATGCGAGCCAGTTCGTCCTCTACACTGACTGGATTGGCGCCAGGCCTCGTCGACTCTCCTCCTATGTCGATGATGTCTGCCCCTTGTTTGACGAGTTCCAATGCATGCGCAATCGCTCGCTCAGGGGCGACATATCGTCCCCCGTCATAGAAGGAATCTGCCGTGACATTGACGACACCCATGATGAGCGGGCGTGTCTTCCAGCAAATCCTGCGTCCTTTGGCTGAAAACCAATTTCGTATGGGAGCGTCCTGTGAGGCGACGTGTTCCAACTCTTGCACCAAGGAATGCGACATCTCAAACGCAGATTACTATTTTAGAGCTGCACGCCACTGACCTACCAGTAGCATCCATGGGGTTCTGTAATATAGATGCGCCGGCGCCCATGGAATGGGCGCCGGCGCATGAAATCTTTCTAGGCGGGAACTGTTTGAGAGGAGGATTGCAATAGAATCTGATCGATTTCCGGCGCGTCCAGCACTTCTTTTTCAAGCAGCGCTTCCGCCAACGCTTTGAGACTCGTCATCTGTTCAGTCAGCACGCGCTTGGCGCGTTCATAGTTTTCCGTCACAAAGCGCTTGATCTCAAGGTCTATTTCAAGCGCAACTTGGTCACTGACATCCCGTTTGGTGGCAAAGTCTCGACCGAGAAATACGGAATCCTCTTTTTGTCCAAATGTCAGAGGACCCAACTTTTCGCTCATCCCCCATTCACAGACCATTTTGCGAGCAAGGTCGGTTGCTCGTTCCAGATCGTTGCCGGCCCCAGTCGTGACATGCTTAAACACAAGTTCTTCTGCGACACGTCCACCCATAAGAATTGCCAAGGTATTGTACAGAAACTCTTTGGAGTAGTTGTGCCGATCATCGGTCGGCAATTGCATCGTCACACCAAGCGCCCGACCTCTAGGAATGATCGTCACTTTGTGGACAGGATCGGTTCCAGGGAGGAGCTTTGCCATTAAGGCGTGGCCGGCTTCGTGATACGCCGTGATCCGCTTTTCCTCCTCGGTGAGAATCATGCTTTTGCGTTCGGCACCCATCATGACCTTATCTTTGGCCATCTCAAAGTCGATGCTTTCAACTTCCTTCTTGTTCTGGCGAGCCGCCCACAGCGCCGCCTCGTTCACGAGGTTTTCCAGGTCAGCTCCTGAGAATCCTGGTGTCCCTCTGGCGATCTTTTCCAGTTCTACATTAGCGGCCACAGGAACCTTTTTTGTATGAACTTTCAAGATTTCAGAGCGCCCTCGAAGGTCTGGACGATTGACGACCACCTGGCGATCGAACCGGCCTGGCCTCAGCAAGGCCGGATCGAGCACGTCAGGGCGGTTGGTCGCTGCGACCAAAATTACGCCTTCAGTTGTATCGAACCCATCCATTTCCACCAGCAACTGATTGAGCGTCTGTTCCCGTTCATCATGCCCACCGCCGAGGCCTGCACCTCGCAATCGGCCAACTGCATCGATCTCATCGATAAAAATAATACATGGGGCATGTTTCTTCCCTTGCTCAAACAAATCGCGAACCCGAGAGGCCCCTACACCGACAAACATCTCGACGAAATCGGAACCGCTGATACTGAAGAACGGCACCCCGGCTTCGCCGGCAATGGCCTTTGCCAGCAAGGTCTTTCCGGTTCCAGGAGGGCCGACGACGAGTACGCCTTTGGGGATACGTCCACCGAGCTTCTGAAATTTCCGAGGATCTTTCAAAAATTCAATGATTTCAAGGACTTCCTCTTTGGCTTCGTCGACACCGGCCACATCAGAAAATGTGACCTTTTTTCGTTCCTCCGTCAGCATACGGGCACGGCTCTTTCCAAAAGACAGAGCCTTATTGCCGCCGATTTGCATTTGGCGCATCAGGAAAAACCAGAGACCGAGGAAGAGGATAAATGGTCCCCATGTAACCAGGAAAGTAATATACCAGGGGCTTTCGTCCGGCGGTTTGACTTCGATCTGAACGTCCTTTTCGCGAAGTACTTTGACCAGGTCAGGATAGTCGGCCGAGTAAGTGCGGATGCGAGTTTTGTCCTTCAGGACCCCACTGATGTGATTGCCTTTTATGATGACTTTCTCAAAGTCACCCTTGTCGAGCTTCGCCATAAAATCGCTGAATATCACTTCTTCTTCAGGCGCATGAGTCGGCACACTGAACAAATTGAATAGGAGAATCATGAACAAGCCGACAACAACCCAGAAGAGCAAGTTCTTGACCCGGGAATTCATCCAGTTCTCCTTCGCGACAACGTTGAACGGAACGTACTCATAAATCGAGGTGATGTTAACACAGCCTGGCGCACATTGACAACAGCTCCTTACAAAACTCTACTCATCTTGTTGCACACTCAACTGATCCAGAACCGCCAGGTAAGGAAGGTTACGATACTTCTGTTGATAGTCGAGTCCGTAACCGACAACATACTGGTTCGGTATTTTGAAACCGATGTACTGCACCTGCACATTGATGACACGGCGCTCGGGCTTACTCAGTAACGTACAGACCTTGATGCTTCTTGGCTTCTGTTTTGCCAACGCCTTCGTCAGATAGTGAACCGTCAATCCCGAATCGACGATGTCCTCGACAAGCAGGACATCCTTGCCCTTGATCTTTTCGGTAAGTTCGGTCACCAGTTTCACTGTCCCGGAGGTCCTGGCCCGTGTTCCATAACTCGTCACAACGATAAAATCTACCCGCACTGGAATTCGGATGGCTCGTGCCAGATCGGCGAAAAATGCAAACGCCCCCTTTAACACTCCGACAAGCACAAGATCTTTCCCGGCATAGTCGGCGCTGATCTGTCGCCCCAATTCGCGGATACGGCTCCGCATTTGCTCTTGGGTGACGATCGGTCGTCCAAACATGCGTTCCATCTCAATCAGTTCCTTCCCTTAAAGAGAGCCCATCCACGGTCAAGACCAAACAGCGTTCTGTTGTAGCAGTCGGCATCCAGCGTTGATCCTGCCGATAGCCGACGATCCACACGATCCCCTTGGGGGCTGCCACCACTGGAATGCGGGAGCGCGCGGCGACCGGTATCTTGAGATCCGTGAAAAAATCTTGCAGCTTTTTCGAATGACCGTTCATACCATACGGGTGAAATCGGTCGCCCGGTGACCAGGACCGCACCAGCAGTGGCTGAGAAACTCGATCGGCATCCACAATAATCCGATGTTTCCCCAGAGGCGCAGGAACCTGGTCGCGCGCCACACGTTGTATCTGAAGTCGTTGACCGGTGCTAGGCCACACGAGGGTACCGGGCACGGTCAGCCGCTCCGGAGGTATGACGTGGCCCTGCCGGTCAGGAGAGATCACCTGTGTCTGCTGTGCAATAAACCGCACCTCGTCGCGGCCGACAATGATGCGTCCTCTTGCCACATCAAGGCTTGAAACGTCTCCCCGCTTCGAGGCCAGACGAATGACTCGATCAATGGTCCGCAGACCGGAGGAGCGATGTTGGGTATGATTCTGACGGAGCAGGCCGCGGATGATACGCCGTTGCAGCGCAGACGGAAGGTCCAGGAGAATACCACGATCGATCACCCAGCCTCCGGCAGATTCCCATTTCACAGTGGAAGAGGACAAGGCCGCAGCCTGCTGCTCCAGGTAGCGATCATCCTCTCTGCAGATGTCGGCAAGCCTGCAGAGCGCATCCGTGCTCGAAGGCACCAGCCGATTCAGAATCGGAATGATTTCCTGCCTGATTCGGTTCCGCAAGTAGAGCGGCTTGGCATTGCTCGAGTCTTCGCGAAAGGATATTCCTGCCTTGCGAAGATACGTCAAGATCTCCCGCCTCCTGGCCTCATACAGCGGCCGAATAACCTTGTCGTCTCGGAAAGCCGGCATGCCGGAAAGACCGGTGAGTCCCGACCCACGAAGCACCCACAACAACACCGTCTCCGCCTGGTCATCGGCTGTATGGCCTACGGCAATACGCTCCGCTCCGCATTCCTCGGCAATCTCGTTGAAGGCCCGATAACGAAGATCGCGAGCCACCGCTTGCAGAGATGAATACCGTGGACCATCGTGAAGCTGGAACCTTCGAACATGGAGGGGGATTTTCCGTTCTCTGCACCGGGCCTTCACGAACTCTTGATCGTGGTCCGACTCCGACCCGCGCAATCCATAATTGCAATGAACGGCCGTCAGTTTCAGCGACCAGCTCGGACGAAGGCAATCCAGGAGCGACAGCAAAGCCATGGAATCGGGTCCGCCGGATACGGCGACCAATAGGTGCTGTCCACGTAGGAAGAGATTCCTCGATCGAACCGTATGCACAACCCGATGCAGCAGAGGAGGCCACGCCGGTTTGCCGAGGGATTTTTTCATGACCGGGTGCAATGAGTCATCGACCTCCGATTGTTTGATGATGTTGACGCAGTATGCTCCTTGCCGATTCTATGTCGGACGCGATCTGTCGGCTCAGAGCTGCTCCTCCGTCAAACCGAACGTCTCCACGAACACGGCCGATGAACTCAACAGTGAGTGATCGTCCGTACAATTCGTGCGTTCCGTCCAGGATGGATACTTCCAATCGACGCTCTCCTCCTTCAAAGGTCGGTCTCGTGCCGATATACGCGACGGAATCGTGCCGCACTTGATCAATGATCGTGATGGAGGCATAGATTCCATCGGCGGGTGCCACACGCTCCGAAGGTAGCCGAAGGTTTGCCGTTGGCCATCCCAGCGTCCGCCCCCTTCCCTCTCCGGGTGATACGACACCGCTGAGCGCGTAATGGCGGCCAAGCAAGACCGCCGCTTGCTCGACCTGTCCTTTAATGATGAGCTGTCTGATTCGTGTCGAGCTGACGACTCCTCCATCGATCGTCACAGGAGGCGTGGGGTGGACGAGGAAATCAAACCGTTCGCCGAGCGCGATCAAATCGCTGATTTTTCCCGCGCGCTTGTGTCCGAAGGCAAAGTGTTGTCCGACGAAAATCTCCTTCAGCCCAAGTTCCTTGGATAAAACCCGTTCGGCAAACTCCTCCGGAGAGAGTGCGGCAAATGCTTCGGTGAACTCCAAAAAGATCACCTCATCGATTCCTGCTTGTTCAAAACGAGCGAGCTTCTCCTCCTTATTGGTTAGAAACCGCAGGTCGATCTGAGGCGCCAGGATTTTCGCCGGGTGAGGATCGAAGGTTAGCACAACCGCCGTGCCCTGGGCTCGGTGCGCCGAATCGACCACCTGTTTCAAAAGGGTATGATGCCCGATGTGATGCCCGTCGAAGTTCCCGATGGTTCCCACGGGATACGGTCGCACGGTCTCGCCCGAATATCCACGGGTGATTTTCATCTTCGATCAATGAAGCAGCCTGACGGCGTCCTTCGCGAAATAAGACAGGATCAGGTCAGCTCCCGCCCGCTTGATCGCCAGCAGCGACTCCATCATCGCGCGCGATTCGTCGAGCCACCCCGCACTGGCTGCCGCCTTGATCATGCTGTACTCACCGCTCACTTGATAGGCGGCGATCGGACGAAGCGTGCGTGCGCGCGCGTTCGCGATGATGTCCAGATACGGCAGCGCCGGCTTGACCATCACGATATCGGCTCCTTCTTCGACATCGAACTCAATCTCGAGCATCGCCTCTCGCGCGTTCGCCGGGTCCATTTGATACGATTGCCGGTCTCCAAATTGAGGGCTGGAGAAGGCGGCGTCGCGAAACGGAGCGTAAAAACATGAGGAGAATTTGGCGGCATAGGCCATGATCGGCGTATCGGAGAATCCCGACTGATCCAATTCGCGCCTGATTGCGGCAACACGACCATCCATCATATCCGATGGCGCGACCATGTCGGCTCCGGCCTCGGCATGCGTACGGGCCATGGTGGTGAGACATTCGAGAGTTTCGTCGTTGAGAATTTTCCCTCCCCTGACGATCCCGCAGTGCCCATGGTTCGTATATTCGTCAATGCACACGTCGGTAATGACCAGCAACCCCGGCACCGCATGCTTGACCGCCCGGATCGCCCGCTGCACGATCCCGTCGGCATCCCATCCCGAGCTGCCGCGCTCGTCTTTGTGCGCCGGAATACCGAACAAAATAATCGCCGGAATCCCCAAGGCGTGAATGTCGCCGGCTTCTTTGACCAGCAAATCGATCGATAGCCGGAATTGACCCGGCATCGAAGCGATTTCTTCGCGGCGATCCTGGCCTTCGACCACAAACAGCGGATAGATGAAGTTTGCGGGAGAAAGCGTCGTCTCACGCACCATTCGCCGCAGCGATTCATGTTGTCTCAGCCGCCGAAGTCGCTGAATAGGAAACCCCATATCTCGCCTTACTTTCGCGGGAGGTTCGTCAAGAACACGACGAGGTCGCGAACGGAAATGATCCCGACCAGCTTCCCGTCGCGCGTGACGCCGAGATGGCGGAGATGAGATTGTGCCATCAAATCGTTGGCGTCGAGCAGTGTCTTGCTCTCCTCGATGGTCATGATCGGCGCCGACATGATTTGCTCGACCGTCGTCTTGATGGCATCCGCTCCAGCCGCAACCACCCGGCGCATCATGTCCGTATCCGTTATGATTCCGATAATCTCGCGATCGTTGGTCACGAACAAACTGCCGATCCCGCGGTCGCGCATAATGCGGGCGGCCGTCTGTGTGTCCGTATCACGGGGCACCGTCACAAACTTTTCTCGGGGAATCATAAAGGATTTTACAGGAACCATTTCACCGTCCTCCTTTCAGCATGACAACCATACACACCGCATCCTCATCACTCCTGCAGCGCTCCCATGGGGGCTTCCTCGCGGGTACCGTAATGGTGGGCGATCGCGTCCACCAGAGCCGGAATCGTATTCTCTCTCGGCATGATCGAGACCGTCAAACCATATTCTTCAACTGTCTTGGCCGTGATGGGTCCGATACATGCGATCGTGACGGATCGCATGAGCGGTTGCACGGTTTCAATACCGCCCAGCATGGCGACAAAATTGCGCACGGTGGAAGAGCTCGTGAAGGTAACAATATGGATTCGGCGATCCATGAGCGCTTGACGCCATCCTTCGGCATCCTGGGTGGGGATGAGCGTTCGATACACGGGAACGACATCGACGCGAGCGCCACAGCCACGAAGCTCGTCCGGCAAGAGTTCTCGGGCCACTTCCGCACGAGGAATCAGGACGCGGACTCGCGACAGGTCTTGCTGCTTCAGAACTTCCAGCACGCCTTCGGCTTGATAGTCCGTCGGAACCACATCAGCTCTGAGACCGAACCGCTCCAGTTCCTGAGCCGTGCGGGGGCCGATACAGCAGAGCCGGCGGCCGGCCAGGCAGCGTGAGTCCAGCCCTCGAGCCAACAACCGAGTCATGAACCGGTCCACTCCGTTCACACTGGTGAAAATAACCCAATCGTACGTGCCGATCTCGGAGATGGCTCGATCGACCGCAGTCCAATCGACAGGGGGAACGATCGTGATGGTCGGAGACTCGACCGGTTCTGCTCCATAGCTGGCCAATCGGGCAGCTAAGTCACCGGCCTGTTCTTTTGCCCGCGTCATCAACACCCGTTTGCCGAACAGTGGCCGCTGCTCAAACCAGTTCAGCTGCGGCCTGAGCCGGACCACCTCGCCCACCACGATGACGGTCGGTGGTTCCATCTGTGCCGCCTCGGCTTTTTCGGTGATGTCGGCCAACGTGCCGACGACCGTGTGCTGTACAGCCCTCGTTCCCCAGCGAATGATCGCGACGGGCGTGGATGCCGGACGCCCTTCCGCCATCAAGTTGGTCACGATCGCAGAAAGATTTTTCATCCCCATGAGAAAGACCAGTGTGCCCTGGCTCGTCGCGAGCCGTGGCCATTCCAAGGCGGTCGACGGTTTCTCGGGGTCCTCGTGTCCGGTGACGATCGTCAGTGTGGAGGCCAAGGTCCGATGCGTGACGGGAATCCCGGCATAGGCAGGCACCGCGACCGCGGCGGTGACCCCTGGGACGACTTCAAATTCAATTCCCCCTGACGCCAGAACTTCCGCTTCTTCCCCTCCCCGACCGAAGACAAACGGATCTCCTCCTTTCAATCGCACGACCACCTTTCCGGCCCGTGCCCGTTCAATTAGAAGGCGATTGATGGATTCTTGTTCCGGATATTTCCCTTTGCCGCGCCGGCCCACATACACTCGTTCGGCGTGATCCGGGACGTGCGTCAGCAGCGCGGGATTCGCAAGATAATCGTACAGAACCACGTCGGCCTGCTCAAGACACTCTTTTCCACGAAGCGTCAGAAGTCCCGGATCCCCGGGACCGGCGCCGACCAAATAGACCTTGCCTTTGGTTCGCTGCATCGTGCTCACGCCGACCCGTAAATTTCACGGAGGATCTTGTCTCCCCCCCGCGTCAACAGTCGTTCGGCCAAGCGCACGCCCAGCGCATGGGCCTGCTGGCGCACGCCCTCGATTTGGTCGCGAATGATGGTTTTGCCATCGACACTGGCGACAAGTCCATCCAATACCAGTTGTTCACCAGACAAGGTGGCGTATGCTGCGATCGGCACCTGACAGCCCCCCTCTAGACGATGCAGAAAGGCACGCTCAGCCGTCACGGTCGTATGGGTGGTCTCATCATTGAGTCGCAACAAAATGGAACGAACGAATTGATCATTGGTCCGACCTTCGATCCCCAGCGCTCCTTGTCCGATCGCGGGCAAACTGAGAATCGGTGGAAGATATTCCGTGATGTTCTGAGTCCACGCCAACCGATGCAGACCGGCGGCCGCCAACACGATGGCATCGAACTGTCCCTCTTTGAGCTTTCTCAGTCGTGTATCCAGGTTGCCGCGCAGCATCGCAATCTTCAGATCCTGTCTGGCGTGTAACAACTGGGCTTGGCGTCGGAGGCTCGCCGTTCCGACCGTTGCCCCCAAGGGAAGATTACTGAAGGAGTGCCCTTCTCGGCTGATCAAGGCATCGCGCGCATCTTCACGTGGAGGGACGCAGAGAATCTCGAGCCCGTCGGGCAGTTGCGCCGGAACGTCTTTCATGCTGTGAACGGCGAAATCGATTTCACCGGTGAGCAACGCATCTTCGATTTCTTTGACGAACAGGCCCTTTCCCCCGATCTTCGCCAATGGCACATCGACGATCTTGTCACCGGACGTCTGAATCTTTCGCAGCGTAACACGGATCTCCGGCGCGACCTCCTGAACCTTGGATTGAAACCATTCACTCTGACATAACGCCAACTTGCTCCCTCGCGTTCCAAGAACCAGGGTTGAGCGTTGACCGTTCTCCGTCGACACCAGAGGCTCCTTTTCCTTTCACCCGCGGATCAGCGGGCTCGCTTATGAATGGTCGTTTCCCGCGCCGGATCCTCAGTTTCCAATTCCGCTGGACTTTCGGTGAGGCAACGCGACGGCTCGGTATAGTTTTCGGGTTGCGGGATGGACGAGGTAGGCCTGTCGAGGTGAAAAAATCGGCGCGCGGCCTCCACGAATGCGGGCCCGTTCGACGAATTCACTTCGGCCTTGAGCGTCACCATCGTGCGATGGATCAATTTGTTCACGATCGACGAGGCCAAACCTTCGACCAGTTCGCGGTCTTGAGGCGAGAGATGACCCAACCGGCCCAGCGCCTTTTCAACTTCCACCCGCTTGATGTCCTCGACCCGGTTCCGGAGGGCGACGATCGTCGGCGTGACCTCCAAGGATTTCATCCAGTCAAGCATGGTCGTCACTTCTTCGAGTACCATTCTCTCGGCCTTCTCGGCTTCCTTCACCCGCTCGGATCGATTCTGTTCGACTCGATGTTTGAGATCGTCGATGTCGAACAGAAACGCGTTGTCGACATGGCGAACGGACGGATCGATGTTCCGAGGAACGGAAATATCGATCAGAAACATCGGGCGGTTCATCCGTTCGTTGACCGCCCGTTGCACGTCCTCGGCGCCGACAATATAGTGCGCCGCGCCGGTGGAGACCAGGACGATGTCGGCCGAAGCCATGTCGTCCTTGAACTGATCAAACGGGACCGGCGTCCCGCCGAATTTGGCGGCGAGATCGACGGCATGTTGCGCGGTCCTCGTCGTGATGCGTACGTGCCCCACTCCATTAGCGATCAAATGCCGAGCCGCCAACTTGGCCATTTCACCCGCGCCGACTAGCAATACCGTCTTCTCGTGAAGGTCTGAGAAAATCTTCTTGGCCAACTCGACTGCCGCATAGCTGACTGAAACCGCCATTTCGGAAATCTTGGTCTCGGTCCGCACCCGCTTGGCCACGGAGATGGCCTTCTTGACGACCTTATTCATAATCACGCCGGTCGTTTTGTGGGCCAGCGCGACTTCAAATGCATCCTTGAGTTGCCCCAAGATTTGCGACTCTCCGATAATCATCGAGTCGAGACTGGCGGCCACCCTGAACATATGGGCGATCGCTCGGTCTCCGGTGTGCCAGTACAGATGGGGAGTCAGTTGTTCGGAAGAAAGAGAGAGATGCGTGTCGGCAAGAAACTCTTGGATGCGCCCATATCCGGCTTCGATGTCGTCGACAACCGAATAGACCTCCACTCGATTGCAGGTCGAGAGCAGGACGCCCTCTTTTACCCCGGGATAAGAACAGAGTCTGGTGAGGGCTTCGGCGAGACGACTTTCTGGAACAGCCAGTCGCTCTCGGATCTCGACCGGGGCCGTCTTGTGGCTCAACCCAACGACGATCAGATGCATAGGACCATCAACTGCATGTTACGACAAGGCACCATGCCCCTTCAGCACCACGCCCACCAACGTGAGAATCACGCAGGCAAATCCGATGACCGTGAGATAGGCCGCGCGTTTGGCTCTCCACCCTATCGTCAACCGCCCCAGCAACACGACAAAATAAAAGAGCCATGTGACGAGCGCCCAGGTTTGTTCAGGATTCCAACTGACATAGGACCCACGCGCAAAGTCGGCTGAGATCGCTCCCGTCACGATGCCCAATGTGAGCAGCGGAAAACCCAATACAATGGACTGTTGATTGAGATGATCGAGAAAATCGAGCGCCGGGAGCTTGCTATAGAGAACATTGAACCGTTTCGACTTGAGGAGCCGATCCTGAATCAGGTACATCACACCCGCAACAAACGCGACGGTAAAGCCCACCGTGCCCAACATGCTGAGCGTGACATGAAACCATAAGGTTTTGAGTACAGGCTGAAGTGTGGGCACCGATTCAGGAAGAGCCGCGGCGGAAATCAAGGAGACGAGGGCCAAGGGCACCATGAATGACCCAAGTACATGAATTTGATGTCGAAACTCGACGACCAACAATACAAGAATGATCATCCAAGAGAAGAAAGAAAGGGCGTCAGAGAAGCTCGGGGGCGACGATGATGAGACGCCCGCCATTCGAATGATGAGGGCAATCGTGTGGAAAGCGAAACCGGTGGCCGTCACACCCAACGATACTTTTGACAACGCTTCTGAACGCCGCAGCGAATAAGAAAGAAACGACACCGTGCCCACGATATACAGGACGATGGTGATCATGAAGCAAACGGCTGCCATCGGGATTTTCCCTATGGGACGCGGAATTTTACTGCCAACGAGATAAGTTAGAAATTATATCGATGCGGACCAAACGGAGTCAACAAAACGTAGGAGCTGCAATGACTTCGGATGCTCAGCCGCAACAGAGTGGCACGCTCTATGTCGTTGCCGTCCCCATCGGACATCCCGATGATGTAACCGTGCGTGCCATTCAGGTGCTTGAAGAGGTAGACATTATCGCCTCTGAAGATCCGAAAGCGACACAACGATTCCTCAGGTATCACGATATTCAGGCCACTGTGACCAGCTACGGACCCATCAATCTCAAAGAGAAAGTGGGGGTTCTTCTCCAACGATTACAAGGGGGCATGGATGTTGCGCTTGTCTCGGATTGTGGATCTCCCATCATTGCTGACCCTGGGCATCTCCTTGTGGCTGCGGCCCATGTACATCGAATCCTTGTGGTCCCCGTTCCGGGTCCTTCCGTCATTGTTACGGCACTCACGGTTGCAGGCTTCCCCTGCGACGCATTCCATTTTCTCGGGCATCTTCCAAGGACAGCCTCACGTATTCGCCAATGCCTGGTCGATTCCTTGAAGAGAAAGGCTCCAACGGTCGCGTTCGGTACCGTGGCATCGACCGTACATGCACTGGAGACACTGAGCACCATCGCTCCTCGACACCTGGTGGTTGTCGCATGCGACTTGACGAGACCGGGTGAGCTCATCATTCGCGGCACGGCGCTTCGGGTCCGTCAGAGACTGCGTTGGATCAGCGGGAAAGAGATCACGCTCGTGCTTGCCGGAAGCGGTGGGCGAAAACCGAATGATTGAGGCCTGTCGTGAATTCAGGCGTTTTCTTCTCGACGGATCAACACTCGATACGCCTGGTCGACCCGTTCTTTGGATAATACGGTATGGCCCTCATTCTCGACGCTACGAGGCACGTTGCGGATAGGGTCTCCATCATCCAGAAGAACCGACAGCACCTGCCCTTCCTTCATGGTCTCAAGCTTGAGCTTCGTCTTCACGAAATTATATGGACAAATGACCCCGCGAAGATCCAGTTCACCGTCAGAGCTCTCGGATGGAGGCTGATGCTCAGTCATACGTATTTCAACTCCGTGCTATCAGGGTCAGGTTCATTCGCATGGCCATCGGGAGTGAAATTTTAACACACGGCGAAGCCCCATAAAAAAGGGGCAGCCAAAGCTGCCCCTTCCGTAAAGTCGAATCTCAAAATCTCAGTTGAATCCCTTTACCAAGTTCGGCTTGGCCGCATCAGTCCCGTAATCGGACTTGTTCGGGACCCTAGTTTCCGGCGCCACGGTCTGATATCCCCATCCCGGTTGAGGTTCGCAATTCCAACAAGGAGCCGAACCGGTGAACTCGCCGATAGTGGTGTCTACGGTTCCGGTGATCTTGCCGGGCAGCACGGATCCCGCCACCCCACCGGTCGTACTGCCGCTACTAGTTTCGATAGCCCGTTCAGTCGAAGGATTCGGACGCTGGCCTAGACCACCGAATCCTGCGAGTTTTTCATTACCGCGCAGCAAGTAGACCTCGCGAACGAACTTGCGACCGATGCCATACTGCTGATTGGGCGTGACCGCTTCAACCACCTGAAGCGAGATATCATCGCCGCTGTTCAAGACCTTGAGCTGGTCTGTGCTGGTTCTCTCATCAAAGTAGACCGTCATGGAACTCATGGCTCCCGCCCCAGCACGGCCTTCGTCATGAGAACTGCCACCGGTTTCCAGGTGCATTTTCCCTGCGGGAAGATCAATAGCCAGGACACGTCCGTAAACCGTCTCAGGGAGAGAGAGACGATCGAGGAATGCATTGCGATCATAGGCCTGGACGCGATTGGCGTTTCCGGACACATCGCCGACCCCGGTCCCCACACCCATTGCAGACCCACCGGATGACTGCTGTAGTCGCTCTTGAGCCACTGCAACATTCATAGAGCCGACACAAAGTATCGCGGCCCCTAGTGCCAACACTTTACGCATGTGCTGCCTCCTTAATGATTTGGACAAGTGATACTGTTGAAAGATTTCGAACGATCATGCTTACGATTTGGATATATCTTGGCTGATTGCGACCTGCACGTACGGTTCAGTTATACACCATTGAGAAATATAGAAGAAATTAGGCTAATAGCGCGACGCTGTCAAGGGGTGTTTGCATCGTAAAGTTTGAAGCTCCACCATCGCCTCGCCGATCAAGACTCGATGGCATCGTTCAAGCTATGCGCCACGTCGGCTTGACGTGGAATTTGGTGCCCAGAGGGAGGGTCGAACTCCCACTCTCTTGCGAGAACCGGATTTTGAGTCCGTAGAACTGACTCTCTCCTCCCCTACCTATCGGTATCTATCCTGTGGGATCGGGAACTTACACGCTTCGATCTGTGAGCGCAAGAACCGATTCCGACACCTCCCGACCGATGACTACGGGACAAATTACGGGACAGTACAACGGAATGGCTTCAGCTTGCTGACAAGGCTTGGGACAGTTCCGCAATGGCCTCCATCGCTTTGTATGTGCACTGCTCGAATGCTTCCTGGGAAGACAGTTCCGGGATATGTGCGAGTCCCCAGCCTTTCTGGGGTTGGTAATGTGCGAGTTTGTTACGAGTCGTATTAACGCTCTTTATTCTACTGGCGGTCGAATCAGAAATGACCTGGGAGGCCTTCGCTAGTTCAATGCGTGTCTTCATCTCAAGTCGGGCAAGGACCTGGTGGATCTTCTCAAATTGCCCTGGAGTAGATTCAAGCAACTTCATTGCCAGGAGATCGGTCACACCCCGATCAAGCATGAAATGCACGACCAAGATCCGAACCAGGCGTTTAATCATTTCTTCGTCTTTAAGTCCGAGAAAATCGAGGAATGGAGCCCACAACTTGGCTTCTTCCTGGCCCATAAGGGCTCGCATGATTTTGTCACGTGCGTCTTCTGACATGGATACCTCCTCCACTGATGGGCGTGGAATTGACCGTAGTCTCATACTGGATTGGCATGAACTCGTGCAACTTCATTGCGCTCCATTCAACCCGTCCCGGATTCGCAATCCTGTGCGTCCGTGTAAGCCTCTGAATCGCTTTACAGTTTCAAGCGGTTGTCCCGTAACTGTCCTGCAAGGGTTCCGCGTATGACTACCCAGAAAACGGCCAAGAAACGACCGTATCAATACAGTGGGCACTATGCCGTGTCGAAAGCCTTGGAGTCTGTGAAGGATCAAGAGCAATGGCTGAACAATCAAGGCCCGCTTGGAGAAGCCTTGAAACAGTTACAAGAGGATCTGATCGAGAAGCAGGGGGGCAAGGAGGCAATTACTCCCGCTGAACTCATGGCCATTGAAGGTTTGGTGTTCTGCCACATGCTCATGATGTCAGCGGGACGATTCATCGGTGAACAGGAATCTCCGGTGAACAAGAGCCGTCGTCAGCTGTTCCCCGTCGTCACTCAATGGTTGACCCTGTTTCGGGAAGTGCGGGAAACCGCGAAGGACTTGAATGTTCTGAGGAAGGACAGACCGAAACCCCAACCGCTTTCGTTGAACGACTATCTGACCAATGGCAAGCCCAAGCTGAGCCCAGCTCCTATATCTCCCTCCGCTGTGGCTGCACAGGTGCACACCCCTGAGACGAACGAGCCAACCAATGCGGACGGTGCCGCATGACGATGACCGACGTGGAGCAAGTCTGCCCGATCCAGGTTGACCCGCTGGAATTCTTCGGCCTGCTCACCTGGTTGGATGGTCGTCCACTCTTGGAGGTGATGGAAGTCTACAGGCAAACGATTCTACGTGAAGCCCTGTTCACCTTCCGTCCCGATGGATCGCCTCTGTATCGACGGGTGCTGACGGGAAGAGGGAAAAAAAACAGCAAAACCACAGATGCCGTATTGGCGGCATTGTACAAGGCTCTCGTGTGGAGGCCCGCCGGTCACAAACTGAACCAGGTCTATTTCGTCGCGTCCGATCTGGCGCAAGCCGCCGACGATTTGGATCTGACGAAGCTTCTGATTCGACGCAATCCGATGCTGCAAGCGGAACTTACGATCAAGAGCGACATCGTAGAACGGAAGGACGGACGCGGCTTCATTGAGATTCTGCCCGCGCGTGATGCCCAAGGCCTCCATGGAAAAACGTATCTCTTCCTCGTGGTGGATGAACTGCACACCCAAAAAACCTATGACCTCTTGATGGCCTTGGAACTCGACCGCACGCGGCCCGATGCCGCGCAGTGGTTTGCGTCCTACGCCTCACTGTATCGCCATGCCGGAGTTCCGCTCGTGGACATCCAGAAGCAGCATGAGGCGAAGTCCGATCCTCGCCTCTATGTGTCCTGGTATGCAGGCAGCATCGAAGAAGCGAATCCGTCACTCAACGGTCCGCTTGGTCCGACGCTGGAGGATATTCTCGACGCACAGCGCAGCTTGCCGTCCTGGATCTTCCGCCGACTGTATTGCAACCTCCCCGGTCAACCGGACTCGGCGGCCTTCGATGCAGAGAAGGTCGAGGATGCCGTGGTGCCGAAGCGTCTGGTTCTGCCACCTGAACCGGGTCTGACGTATACCGCGTTCTGCGATTTGTCAGGTGGAGGCGGCGACGATGCGACACTGGCGATTGCGCACGAGGACATGGGCGTGGCTGTACTGGATTGCCTCATCGACCAAGGCGCACGAACCAACGCGACGTTCTCGCCGGAAGATGCGGTGAAGAAGTTTGCTGACATCCTGAGAGCCTACGGGTGTGCCTCAGTCACGGGTGACCGCTATGCGGCCCAATGGCCGGTCCAGGCGTTCCAGAAACTCGGCATTCTCTATCAACCCGCCGAACTCAACCGCAGTCAGTTGTACGCCGCATTTGAGCCGTTGCTGAACAGTGGACGGGTCGAACTCCTGGACCATCCCAAGCTGGTGCAACAGTTCATCGGGTTGGTTAGGAAAGGCGAGAAGATCGATCACGCCAGTGGGGAACATGATGACCACTCGAACGCGGTGGCCGGGGTCTGTGTGCGGGCGGCCTCGGCAGTCCATGAACGAGCCACCATGTTCGATTTTGTGACGGGCGAAGAAATCATCTCGGGGGACGAACGACTCAGACACCGCGAAGCGCGGCTTCGCGGTGTGCCGCTCGAATCGATCCAGTAACTATCGGGCGTGATGCCCACAACCAAAGGAGCATCCCAATGATTGCATTTAACACCGCCCCCCTAGCCAGTGAATTGCACCGGCTCAGTGAGAAACTGAAAGAACACTGCATCCTCCAACTGGAACGCAAAGAGAAGTCCGCGCCCGATCCGCTGCATTCGGGCATTGAACACTTTACCCGTGCGTCGAAGGTGCTCGAAGCGATGGGCGAGATCGAAGGCGGCATTCTCACGAACGCACGTTTGTCGGACCTGGGCCGACGCGAAGAGATGCGCAAGCTGACCAACGAGTACCGCGACAAGGTTACGTTCCTTGCGACGGCAGCGAAGGACAAACGCGCAGCTGCCGCCAAGTTGGAGAAGGACCTGCTCGCGGGGCCGACGACCAAGTTGGACCCGATCCCGGACGCCATGCAAGGACAAGAAATTCGGAGAGTCTTGCGCTCAAAAGAGCAACTGGAGCGCGTGAAACTCCTGGTGACATCGCTGAACGCCGGACACGACCACCTCTTGCGGGCGGTGCAGTTGGACCCCTTCGTGTTCTCAGACGCCGACCGGCTGATCCCGGCGCACGACCTCGAACGATTGCAGGCGGAGTACGCAAAAAAGCCCGACGACGGGAAGCGTTGGAACCAGATGGAGACCTTGATCTGGGTCGCCGAGCGATTGGAGCAGCTGTGGGCGGTGGCTGACACGCAACTCTCCCGCTACGACACATTACCAGCATTTGACCCGAAGACGACGACGCACCACGTCGATCTCGGGCTGAAGGATCAGACGGCTCCGCCCGTGAAAGGTCCGGCGGACAAGGCACCACCTCAGCAACAACAGTTTCAATGAAGGGGGGCGAACTGACAAACTCCCGCTCCCCGCTGGATGGGGCTCCTCGTTTTCAAGGTTGGCGAGGGGCTCCATCCGGCTTTGCGCAATCAAGGAGGCACCATGGAATCCATCGACGCGGTGAACCAGTTCCGCCTGATTGCGTGTCCGACGATCTCGCATGAGCGGCGACAGGATCGATACTTCTCTGCCGGACGCACGGTCGGTGACTACTTGCGCGAATTGGGATGGAAGACGGACGGATTGCACGCGAGAGTGTTCATCGACGGTCAGTACATCCCTGACGCCGAATGGTTGAGTGCTGAACCGAAAGCCGGTCAAGCCGTCGTCGTCAGGCGTGTCCTCGGGAATGGCGGCGGCGGGAATACCGGGAAACAGATCGGCATGATTGTGGGCATGCTGGTGCTGGCACTCGGGGCCATCGCTGCCCCCGCTGCCTTGGCGGGCCTTGCGGCGAACATGGGCGCGAGTGCTGGCACGTGGGCCGGAATCATTGCCGCGCGTGGGGCCATCACAGCCGGGGTTCTCGTCGCGGGTTCATTGGCGATGCACGGACCCATCCCAATGCCGTTACCTCGACGATTGGAGGCACCATGAACCATCTGAGCCCGTTTCAATTCGTCCAGAACGAGGATGGGTCAATGCGCCTCGCCGACATGCCCGGCCTCACATTGAAAACCGTCGAGGGCCAAGGCTCAGCGGTGGGCCGAGACTGGGCGAAGGAACTCGGCATGCCCGTCTACTATGAAGAATTTGGGAGCAGATGGCGCGGCTCAAGAGCGACAAACGCCGAGGCCGTCTGACGTTCCTCTTGTTCGATGAATCAGAAACCAATCTCGTCGGACATCCCCGGCTCATCCCGCAACACATCGCACTTCCGACCCGATGCCCTATAGAAATAGCTCATGAGGGATTTCTCGTAGGAGAAGTGTGTGCCTATTTTCTGAATGATCCAAATGGCCTGTCCCTGCCCGCGCTGGAAGGCAATTACGTCCTGGCGTCCGCCTATCTGTACGATTCAGACTTGAGTGGGAAGGTGATGGAAGCCGTGAAGCACGGCATTCTCACGCATGCGTGCCCGAACATTTGGTCGCCGCCAGGTTCACCGACCGGCACCGGACTGCTCGTCCAAATAAGCCTCGTCCCCAACGATCTTCCCGGCTGTCCGAACGCGCGGATATTGGAGTGGTCGGAGTAGCGGGCCGCTTCAGCGAGAAAGATCCTCAATCACCAATTCAACAGCGGCGACCGCACCGAACGCAGTTCCTCTATTGCAAATTTGACCTAGTCTCACGCTGCGTCCTGGGTGAATCAGATTCCTAAAATCCTTGGCGAGACGGGCTTGGATGGCTGTAGGCTCCTGCACCAGCTTTAACTCTGCGGCGACTTCTACATAATCTGGTAAATGCCAATCCTCAAGAGACTTGAGTTTCTTCTGTTTCGCGTGGCCTGTTGACATTGCGTTCGTTCGATTCTTATCAAGCTTCCAGAGTAAAAGTGCTTCCAGTACAGACCCCGCGAGAACGGTAGCCGCTTTCCACTCACTATTGGCCAAAGCCCTACTCATTGCGCTCAGGTCATTTCTCAGACTATGTCTCAAGTCAGGATCGTCGATAAACGTTAACTCGTTCGTGCTCACAGTCGGAAATTCGTCAGGACACTTTTTAAGCATGTCGAAGATGAGAGCGATCGGATTTGCATTTCCGAATTCAGGGATCGCATGTATTGCTATCACGAAGCCACCCCGGTTTCCTTCTGTGGGATGACTCACGCTCCATCGGAGAGCCGAAACGCTCGCCGAGAATATCGCGTACTCCTCGTCATTCAGAGTAATCAGTTCCGGTGGTATCCGTTCTACCAGATCAAGTACAGCCTGAAACTTAAATGTCATGTCAGGCATAAACGACACGGTTCTATTGCGCTCAGCTTTAACCCACTGAGGGAAAAGCTGCTCTATGGATTTGACTACCTGACTGGGAAGGGTACGCGGCATGTGGCCCTCCATTAAGGGAATAATTGTGGCAGGGAAAGAGCAATGTCGCAAGGGAACGAAAAGCAGGTATTCACTTACTGGCCGGTTGCGAATCCCCTTCGCCCGTCTTAAAATTCAAGCTCTCCGATGGATGCAAAAGAGCAGAATCTGATCGCTGACCTACACAAGCTCATCACGAATCATTCGTTTCACGAACGCGACATCCTGGCGCTCCTGATCCTGCTCAGGGACCACGCAGCAGATCGGTCGGCAGTTCGAGAACTCGGCGACTTCGTCGCACATCGAGAAAAAGACCGTGGCGCACTCAAAAAATACGTCCATCATGTGACTGCGTTTGTAGATGCAGCAATCAAAAATAGACCAGCCCAGATGAAGATCGAGCCTGTGTATTCAAGTGCCGCTTTTCGTGATTCATTGAATACGTCATTTGATAGGTTCGGGCTCCCGCCGGTCTCGCCAGATATTACTGATGATGTCTTAATCTGCATCATGTCTCTTCTTCAGGACGTACGGATTGTCCACAAGGGGAAAGAGATCGGTCATCTCCTCCTCGCACGCTGCAGCACTGAGCTATGGCTCTTTGCCGGAGTGGTGGAACCTACGAAAAATGTTCGGATCCTATTCCCTGCTCTCACGGTTCCGAACAGACATTGCCCTGTTGCGGGCGGTGCCCCCCTCGCAGGTTTCTCCGGTCTGGTGGAGGCTCGATTTACGGAAGGACGACTACAACTATCTGTGAATGGCGCGGATATTTGAGGGAAGACGGGGAACAACTGATGTTAATGATCATTCTTGGTGCAGGAGCCTCTTACGATTCCTATTCTTCTCGCCTTCCGAGCACGGACTCGAAAGATCTTGGTCGTCCACCATTGGCCAATGAGCTATTCGGAGATCGGGATTATTTCAATGAGTTGCTCCACAAATATGGACAATGCCGAGAAATCCTCCCTCAACTTCGCGGACAACCGGCTCTTGAGGAACTATTGGAAAGGTTGCAAGAAGAGGCCAAGACCTTTCTCCATGGACAGCAACAACTGATGGCTGTGAAGTATTACATTCGGGCAGCCATCGAATGTTATGAAGAGCAATGGCGCTCTATACATCGTGGTGCTACGAGCCATCTTGCTTTATTGAACCGCATTGAGCGGTGGCGAAAGTCGAAGGACAGATCCGTAGCTATTGTAACATTCAACTATGACACGATTATGGAGGAAGCATTAAGTAGCTACTTGAATTATCGATTCAACGACCTGGCACACTATATAGAAGGCCACGATTATAAGCTGTTCAAACTCCATGGAAGTGTGAATTGGGGACATCTTACAAGAGTCCAGATGTCCCACCTCGAATCAATGAGCATGGATAAACTAGAACAGAGAATCATTGAATGGACAGGGTCTACTGGTGTCCAGATTTATCCTGATCGATTCCGTATGCAATCTGAAGCTCTATCTCTCATGCAGGGTGGTTATGCTCTGTTGCCGGCACTGGCCATTCCTGTGAAACGCAAGGACTCCTTCAGTTGCCCCAAAGAACATCTGACGGAACTTGAAAAGGTAATTCCGAACGTGGACCGAATTCTGAGTATTGGCTGGCGAGGGCAGGAACAGCACTTCTTAAACTATCTCAGTAAGGTATCTGAGACTGTTCGGGTGCTGGTGGTTGCAAAAAACTCCACAGAGGCCAAACAAACGGCACTTTCGATGAAGAAGGGCGGTGTGCGTGGCAACTACATAGAGCATCGCGCAGGATTCTCAAACCTTATTATCAATCATGAAACACTCGATGAGTTTTTGTACGATAAAGCCAATAGTTAACATACCCCGTCAGCTGGCTCTTGCCTGAAACCTGTTCTAGTCCCATCCAATGTGCGTTTTCCCGTTGCATGATGCCCATCGGACATGCCTACAATCCCGTCATGCCTGAGCCACCTTCCCCAACCCCGACAGACCTTGAAGCGATCCTCTCAAACCCTGAGTATGCCGAACACCAGCGCATGCTGGAAGAAGAGGCGGCCAAACAGCCGAACGAGCCGACCAGCTTCGCTCAGAATCTCGACTACATTTACGAGCGCATGAATCGAGCCGTATCCGGCGTGGTAGTCAGCAATGACTCCTATCGTGGTCGTCTGGCGAGCGCCCAATTCATGTTGGTGGTCCTCACCGTCGAGGATTTCCCGCCGGAGCTGAGGGACACGTTCCAGTCAGTGATGAAGAAGACGTTTGTGGAGTCGGACTGCAAGGCGCTGGTGCGGGATCTTGTGGGACTCTATCTGGATCTCTCGAAACGTGTAGTGAGCGGCATTGCCCTGGGCAAGAAATACGAGAAGGAAACTTGGATTGTGGAGGAAGCTCAGGAGGGACGACCCGAGCCGTTCATTCAGTCTCTCACACGTCAACTCACAGATAGCCCGCGCATGCTGGCGGATCTTGTCCGGCTGCTCCGTGAACGACCAGCCCGACAGGGGACACCTTCCATTCATCCAGCCAGAAAAGTGGCCATTGCCCGCATGGTGAAAGATCGCGTGGATTTTCTGGAACGGCACAAGAAACTGCACAAGATGAAAGTCTCCCTGAATAAGGCCTGCCAGGAGATAGCCAGGTTGATTGAACCGGGCAAAGAGTCCGTGGAGGCCTACTACCGAGAAGTCTATCCTTCCGCCCCTCGCCGCAAGAAGCGAGTTCCACAGAGCAACCACAATCCGCTGTCCTAGAACGGCGTTTCGCGTAAACGGTTAAACAACTCCCTCGATTAAATTAACCGTTCTGCCCTCCTCCAAGATATTGAGAATCCCGCACGTCTGGCGCACTGTCACGCGCATGACGAAACATCACAGCCAACGAGTCCTCATTTCCACGCTTCGCCTCTCCAAGCGAACCGGTATTTCCTTGTCCTATGTCTATCGGCACAGCGAGCGTATGGCGGGCCGTTACAAAGTCGGTCGATGCTTCCGGTGGAACGAGCAAGAGGTCCGGGACTGGTTGCGAGCCCAGGCATAAGAAGGTGCTCAATAACATGCCGACGATGACGGATCACCAGATCATTGAAAACTTTCATGACGCCATCTCAGCGGTGGGCCTCACACCCCCGATGAAGATTGTAGCCGACGGCAAGATTCACCGGTTCAGCACAAATGGAAAACGCAAGGACGACGCCGGGCGGTACTCCCTGTATTTGGACGGAGTTCCTGCGGGCTGGTTCATGGATTGGCGAACCGACGTTCGTGGAACCTGGTGCGCGAAGTCGTCGCAAACCATGAGCACAAAGGAAAGGGAAGCGCACCGGCAGCGGATGGAGGCCATCCGCCAACAACGTGAGGAAGAAGAACAGCAACGCCATGCTGATGCGGCGAAACTGGCGCAGGAGATCTGGGCCTCGGCCAAACCCGCCACCGATGCGCACCCATACCTTCAACGAAAAAACGTTTCTGCCCATGGCCTTCGGGTGGATCGTCATGGTCGGCTCATCGCGGCAATCTTCAGGAACGCCAGTATAAGTTCACTCCAATCCATCGATGAAAACGGTGAGAAAAGATTTACCTTCGGCGGCGCAATCAGGGGCGGTATGTTCGTGATCGGCGATCTCGCAAACGCCGACCTCATCCTAGAAGCAGAAGGTTACGCCACGGGGGCTACGCTATACGAAATCACTGGCCTGCCGGTCGTGATCGCGTTCAATGCGGGGAACCTAGAACCCGTCGCCAAGCAACTCCGGGCGAAGTATCCCACCGACAAAATTGTGATATGCGCCGACAACGACTTTCACGCAGACGGAAAACCCAACACCGGACTCTTGGCAGCCGAGAAAGCGGTTAACGCGATCAACGGCATCCTGGCAGTCCCGCCGGTGCTCGATAACCGCCCGACTGATTGGAATGACGTGTTCGTGAAGCAAGGTGTTGAGGCTGTGAAACAGGCATTTCAAGCAGTCCTCCCGCTCAAGGCCACACCTGACTCAGGAGAAACAATGGACGACAGCGATACCGGACTTGAGACGGGACACGCGGCCACGGACTCGTTGAACGGGGAACCACCAGAAGCAACGATCCTCGATCAGGTATACGCCTTCCTGGGCCAATTTGTCGCCTATCCGTCCGAGGAGGCTCAAGTAGCCCACACACTCTGGATCGCACATACCCATCTTATGGACAAATGGGATTCGACACCACGGATCGCCTTCTTATCTCCGGAGCCAGGCTCAGGAAAAACACGCGCCCTGGAAATTACCGAAACACTCGTTCCTCGCCCCATCGAGGCGATCAACGCGACACCTGCCTACCTGTTCAGGAAGATTTCCGATCCCGCAGGTCTCCCCACGGTGCTGTATGACGAAATCGATACTCTGTTCGGGCCTCGTGCGAAAGAGAATGAGGAGCTGCGGGGTGTGATCAACGCGGGGCATCGACCTGGGGCTCAGGCGGGTAAGTGCGTACCCAAGGGGAAACAGATCGAAACCGAAGAGTTCCCCGCGTACTGTGCGGTGGCCATGGCAGGTCTTGGGAACCTGCCTGATACGATTCTCAGTCGATCCGTCATTATCCGTATGCGACGGCGAGCACCCAACGAACAGGTGTCACCGTATAGGCGGAAGGTCCATGGGCCAAAAGGAAACACCATCCGAAAAAAGATTGAGATTTGGGCAGATGAAGTTCGAGAGACCATTGAGACGAGTCCCCAACTACCGGAAGGCATTGTTGATCGTAATGCCGACGTTTGGGAGTCACTTGTTTCGGTAGCTGATGCTGTAGGCGGAGTGTGGCCGAAGCGTGCGCGTGATTCGGCTGTTACCCTTGTTTCGGCTTCCGCAGATGAGAGGGGGAGCCTTGGACTTCGACTCTTGACGGACATCCGTACCGTCTTCGGAGATGCCAAGGCCCTCTTTACGGTGGATCTTCTCACCGCCCTTCACACCCTAGAGGAAAGTCCATGGAATGACTTGAAAGGGCGACCACTAGACGCCAACCGGCTCGCAACTCTACTCAAACCCTATGGGGTGAAGTCTAGGCAAGTGAGGATTGGGGAGGAGTCCAAGAAAGGATACCACCAAGATGATCTCATAGACGCTTGGACACGCTATCTGACGCCGGGGCCTCCCCTGTCATCCCCGAATGCCGAAACAGACGAAACAACCGACACGCTGAATCCTTCTCTCTATCCTGTTAAGGGGGAAACAAACGAAACACAAGAAACCCTTCAGGATCCAGAAGAGGTCGCTATCGATGAAAATTGAATCTCTCATCCCTCTGAAGGTCAAACGTCCATCCGGGGACATTCTTCTGACCCCTGGGATACCGGTTGAATTCACCGAGGAGGAAGGTCTCAGGCTCCTGACTAAGGCCAAGGGTAAGGTGCGGCTTGCCGAGCCATCGGAAACGGTGATTGAACCAGCCCAACGCCCTGATGGTAAGCCACTCTTCCCAATCTACTGGGAGACTGGAACCGGGCAGATTCTCGGCCCGGCAGTGCCGGAATGCTTCGCTAGAGATGGGGAGACGTTCTGGATTGTGACGACGTTTGAGGGGCACATTCGCTGGATCAATGCTGATCGGCTCCGGTCGAAACGGCAGTTCGAGACGCAGGTCAGACTCAAAGAGGTTGAGCGTATCAAGGAGTGTCTGTGATGGGAGCGCCATGGCTTCAGCGAAAACTCTATCGCTGCCGACAGTGCGAGGCCCAGTTTCTCCACGACCAAGGACACCGGCATGCCTGCTTCACCTGTCCTCAAAGGCCGCTGTCGCGCACACAGTTATTGGAGCAATTTCTGTTTGCTGGCCGGACGTACTGCCCCGCCATAGAGCCGGAGCGATGACCGACACCAAAGGAGCCCCGATGACGACACAAGACATCATTCACGCGATCAGTGAGATGAACTCGAAAGACGATCTTGAGGCCATTCAGCATGCCGCTGGGAGTCGGAGCCGCCACCTTCGTTTTAACGATCACGAGGACTTGAAAGTATGCATCCTCTCCCTGCGTGAGCACCTGCCGCTGGGAATGAGCAGGCAAGTCGTGCGGTGCATGCAATCTCTCGATCCGTCGTTCGACTGGGAGCTGTCGGAACACTATTCGGATGAATACGATATGTGTGAAATCTTCCACGAGAAGATCCATCAACGAATTCAGGAACTAGACGACTTCATGCATGATGCCTACCACATCATCTTTGATTATGACTTGGCGGTCCTGGATAAGACGCTCAATGCTCTCGATCAACACATTGTGGAAGTGAAGAAGATGAAGTTGCTCGGAGTGTGCTGAACGTGAGTTAAGTGGAAGCCCCATGAACGTCAAAACGAACGCACAGCGGCTCAAGCAATTCCCGATGCGCGGGAAAGTCTTATGAACCCGCGACGGAGCGAGAGGGATGAGTGAGTCGCTCAAAGAGGTGCCAACCTTGGATAGTCTGGTTGCTGATCCGGGCCGGGTGTTTCAGTTGCCGCCCGACATTGCACGAACGCTGCTCGGTGGATTGAGTGGCATCCTCCCCGCATTGATTGCTCAATCCGCGAGGGACACTGGGAAGACCGAAGCCACTGCTACTCCCGAAAAGTGGCTGAGTGTGGAGGAAGCGTCCAAGATGTTCAACGTTAAACCGCGATGGTTGAGGGATAACAAGGACAGGCTACCCCATAGCAAGCCTTCGCATAAAATACTGCTATTTCATGAACAGAAGTTGCGGAGTTGGTTTATCGCGCACAAAGCGAACTGAGAGAGGATTACGTGTCTTTGTCTCTGGAAATTTTACCTTCGCGTTCGAGTTCCGCAAGTCGGGCTTCAGCCAAGCGTAGCAACCAGTCTCGACTAGACAAATGCTCGACGGCGGCAGCCTGCTTGATCCGAAAAAACAGTTTTTCCGGGACCGCTCGCAGATTGAACGCATGGACAGGAGCCTTCTTCTTGGGAGCCATGTCGCACCATAGCACGATGATACAAGCGGGACAATGTGGCTGTTGTTGTGATGTATTGATTGATACAATGTATCACTCAGTACAATCTTCTCATTTACCACAAGGAGGACCGCATGGCTAAACGGGGGCGCAAATTTCTCAGAGGCAAAATCTGGTGGATTCAGTATTGGTTCAATGGGAAAGATCGACGTGAATCTACCCACTCAACGAACGAGTCGGTAGCCGACAGGCTTCTGACGAAACGTATAGCGGCCAAGGAAGGCGAAACACTGACCGAGGCGGCTATCAGACCCTTGCGGTTCAAGGACCTGCAAGCAGCGATTGAGCGGGACTACCGAAAGGAACAAAACAAGTCCTTTGATCGGATGCAGGACGCCTTTCAAGCACTCGCCGCGAAGTTTGCGGGTTGGAAGACGACAGCGATAACGGATGTAGCTCTAGAAGAGTATGTTGACAAGCGACTTGAGGAAGGCCGAGCCCATGCCACGATCCTCTATGAACTGCGAATGCTTCGACGCGCTTTTCGCCTCGCAAAACGACCTTGCCCTGCTATGCCGTCGCTCAGTGTGAAGAATGTCCGCAAGGAGTTTTTTGAGGAGGAAGAGTTTCAGGCCGTGGTGCACCGACTACCCATCTATTTCCAACCTGTGATGGTCGCGGCATGCCTGATGGGCTGGAGAACACAATCTGAACTCCTCCCCCTTACATGGAAGCATGTGAACTGGAAGCTAGGCACAGTCTCACTGCTCATTGGCGAAACCAAGAACGATGAACCAAGAGTCTATCCATTTGGAGACTTCCCTGAATTGAAAGCAATTTTTGAGGCACGATGGCAAGAAACTGAGCGACTTCAACGGGAGCGGGGTATTGTGATTCCCTGGGTATTCTTTCGAGTTGAGAGGAAGGCGGTGAAGCCGATCAAGTCTTATACGACGGCTTGGAACAATGCACGGGTGAAGGCAGGGTTGCCTGATCGGTGGGTGCATGATTTCCGTCGATGTGGGGCGCGATCACTTCGTCAAGCCGGTGTTGCCGAAAGCGTGGCTATGACACTCATCGGTCATAAAACGCCGAGCATCTTTCGACGCTACGGCATTGTGGACGATAAGGACTTACGTGTTGGTGTAGGACAGCTTGCGGCCTTCCATGCGCAGCAAGCCGGAGTTTCCGGTACAAAATACGGGACAGTGTCTCCGTTTCCGGTCCAGAAGAAGGAGCAGCATGGTTAAGTCCTTGAATGATGGTGCCCAGAGGGAGGGTCGAACTCCCACTCTCTTGCGAGAACCGGATTTTGAGTCCGGCGCGTCTGCCAGTTCCGCCATCCGGGCAAAGCCATCCACGGGTCGGCTTGTGGAGCGCCTTTCTAGCATGTCGTCAGGACGCGGTCAATTGCGTGACCCTGTCTTTCTTTGGTTCCAATAGTTCTGCTAGAATAAAAGTTCGGTTAGGCATGGATAAATCGTAACTTGACAAAGGAGTACGGTGGTTATGGCGGAGTTATCGTGTGTGACATGTGGGCAAACCGGCGAGGCGATTACGGCTCCCCTATTTCTCGGCAAGCTTGAGTCAGAGGTCAAGAGCAAGGTCTGTATAAACTGCTGGAAGAAGTGGGAAGGCATGCGTGTGATGGTCATCAACGAGTATCAAGTCAACCTCGGTGATGAGAGTGGTCGTGAGCTCGTTCGCAAACAGATGAAGGCCTTCTTGAAGCTGGGGGAACAAATCGACTCATCAAAGGTCGCAGAGAATTATCGCCCACCAAGCAACTGAGGAGACGTTCCCTTCAAGAGTCGCGCTGGGAGACTAACCTGGAAGTTTCCTCTGCATTGTCGCTGAGTTCGTTGACATCATGAATTCGAAAGTGTTACGGTGGGCTGCTATCCGTTAAGTAGAAATGTGTGGTGAACAGGTGCGCGGATGATTACGCAGATGCAGGTCAAGGGGCTCATGTTCGACCCCTACAACAATGCGTATATCGTCATTCTTCGGGACGATGAGCAAGCGGAAATGCTTCCTATCTGGGTGGGAAAATCGGAGGCCAGTTCGATCAGCCTGGCGCTTGAAAATGTTGCCCCACCTCGCCCGATGACCCATGACTTTATGAAGTCGTATCTGGACGCATTTAACGCCAAGATCATCAGTGTGGTCATTACAGACCTGAGCGAGAACACGTACTTTGCCAAAGTGCATTTGACCTATGCAGATTCCGAATATACCGTCGATTCCCGTCCAAGTGATGCCATTGCCCTTGCCCTCAGGACCCAAGCTCCCATTTTTGCGAGCGAGTCCGTGATTCGAAAACAGAGTTCGGAAGAACTCGATCAGTGGTTGGAGAATCTGAAACCCGAGGACTTTGGAAAGCTGGATTCTTGACCGGTTGCCTGCTTTATGGAAGAACAATCGCCTCAATCGCCGGAACCGTTGATACAGCTCACCGTCAATCGCGTCGTTGAAGACTCGAATACGGACACAAGGATCGTCGTGTTGGCCCGAACGGACGGCGGATCTGAACAGTTCATGGTGTGGGTCGGAGCGTCCGAGGGTGAAGCGATCAGGCGTGCCTTGGATACGTCGATGACTCCACGACCCATGAGCCACGATTTAATCAAAAGTTTCGGAGAACATCTGGGCATCAAGACGGAACGAGTCGTTCTGACGGACGTGAAGAGCAGCACCTACTACGCGACAGTCTTCCTCGAAAACAAAGGAGTCGCACGAACGATCGACTCTCGGCCGAGTGATGCCATCGCCTTGGCTCTTCGATGCCAAGCGCCTATTTATGTCACCCAGGATGTGTGGAAAAGGCGAAGCGGCCAAAATCTCGATGCCTGGCTATCGAGGCTGGAAACGAAGAATATCGGTGCTCGGGAAGTCTAACTCCTTCTATAATGTTGCAACGTTAAAGCAGTGGAGAAGAAAAAGATGATGACGTACTTGGAAAAACCGACAGAGGTGAAAGAAACGTGGCATCTTGTGGATGCCGAAGGGAAAACTCTGGGCCGGCTGGCCGCACGAGTGGCGAGCGTGTTACGGGGGAAGCATCGGCCGACATTCACCCCCAATGTCGATCTGGGTGATCATGTGGTCATCGTGAATGCGGAAAAGATCCAGTTGACCGGCGGAAAGATGGAAACCAAGCTGTACCGCCGCCACACCGGATATCCGGGCGGTCTTAAGACCGCTTCTGCCGAGCACCTGTTTCGTAAAGACCCTACACAACTCCTGACCAAAGCGATCAAGGGTATGCTTCCCAAAACGCCGCTTGGCAATGGTATGGCGCGAAAACTCCGTGTCTATGTCGGACCTAACCATCCGCATCAGGCGCAGCGTCCTGAGCCTATTGCTCTCTAGAGATTCATTTCATAACAGAAGGAGACGAGTCGCATGGCAGTGGTCACACAGTACGCAACAGGACGGAGAAAATGCGCGATCGCCAGAGCCTGGGTAACAGGAACCGCGGGCGACATCATCGTGAACGATAAGCCGTTGGAAAAGGCGTTTCCTCGTCTTACCCTTCGGCAAATCATCCAGTTGCCTCTTGAAATGGCCGGTCTGATGGGCAAATACTCGATCAGCGCCACTGTATATGGAGGCGGACCAACCGGACAAGCCGGTGCGCTCCGTCACGCCATCGCGCGGGCACTCGTTGCGATGACTCCTTCGACACGCAGTCCACTGAAAAAAGAAGGACTGCTCACTCGTGACTCACGGGTGAAGGAACGCAAGAAGTACGGGCAAAAGGGCGCGCGAAAGCGATTCCAGTACTCCAAGCGCTAAGCACAGGAGCCAACGTTCCAAAAGGGGAAGGCTCCATGCCTTCCCCTTTTTTTGTGTCTTCGTCAGATGGGTGGGCGTCGGTTCTCGCTGGATTCTAACTAATGACCAAGAAATTCCGAATCGCCATTGCAGGTGCCAGTGGATATGCCGGCGCAGAGCTTGTTCGGCTCGCTGCAGGCCATCCCTATTTTACGATCACCGCAGTGACCTCTGAAAAGTCGGCGGGACAGTTGATCTCCTCGGTCTTCCCCAGCCTGAAGGGAATCGTGGAGCATCGATTCGAAGCCATGGAGCCGGCAGCGTTGGCGGAACGAGCGGACGCCATTTTTCTGGCGCTTCCGCATACCAAGTCTCAGGACGCCGTGGCGATCTGTCTCAAGGCCGGCAAACTGGTCGTTGACCTCAGCGCGGACTATCGGCTGAAGGACGTCGGCACTTATGAAAAATGGTATCAGGCTTCGCATGCGCACCCGCAGCTCTTGCAAGAAGCAGTGTATGGCTTGCCGGAACTCCATCGCGCCGCGATCGCCAAGGCGAAGTTGGTCGCCTCACCGGGATGTTATCCCACGGCGGCGGTCTTACAATTGGCACCTCTCTTTGCCAATGGACTCGTGCAGCCTGGGACGGTTGTGATCGATGCCAAATCCGGTGTGTCTGGCGCCGGTCGGACTCCGGCCCTTGCCTATCATTTCCCCGAAGCGCATGAATCCTTGGAACCTTATAAAATTGGGCAACATCGTCATATTCCTGAAATCGAACAAGAACTTTCCGGCTTTATGGATAAAGCCGAATCCGTAACCGTGACATTCACGCCTCATCTTGTGCCGATGAATCGCGGCATCCTGAGTACGGCCTATTGCAAGTTGACAGAGCCGGTGGACCTTTCAGATCTTCGGAATCTGTACCGAGAGTTTTATAAAGGCGAACGGTTCGTCCGGTTCTACGACGATGGTGTTCCCAATCCGCGCTATATCAAGGGGACGAACTACTGCGACATCGGTGTCTACACAGACGTGCGCACCGGACGGGTCGTAACCGTCGCTGCCGTCGACAATCTGGTCAAAGGAGCCGCCGGTCAAGCTATTCAAGCCATGAATCTGATGCTGGGTATTCCTGAAGATACCGGCCTTACGGCGCCGGGCAGTTATCCCTAGTCACAAGGCCCCGACGATCGCCGCCCTTAGCCCGCAACTCTAACCAAGAAATTATCTATGAGACAAAAGCGCGTAGGTGTTACAGCACCGCTGGGATTCCGAGCAGCCGGTATGCATTGCGGGATCAAAAAGCCGGAGCTTCTCGATCTAGCCCTGTGCGTGTCCGATGTCAGCGGACCGATCGCCGGAGTCTTTACGAAGAATCGAGTCGCTGCCGCGCCCGTCCTTCTGGATCGGCGCCATCTTCGGTCTCATCGCGGACGGGCCATCATTGTCAACAGCGGCAATGCCAATGCCTGCACAGGAGAACAAGGATTGGTCGCGGCAAAAGCCATGGCCACAGCGGTGGCGCAGCAGCTTCGCACTCCGATCCAGCAGGTGTTTGTGGGGTCAACCGGCGTCATCGGTCGAGCGCTGCCGATTGATCGCATCACAGCGGCTATTCCGACACTGATTTCACGCCTCAATGTTCAGGGAGGCGGCCAAGCAGCTCAAGCGATTCTGACCACAGACTTGCGACCGAAAACGGTCGCTCTCCAATCCAAAATTGGCGGTCGCGTGATCACCATCGGGGGCATGGCCAAAGGTTCGGGAATGATCCATCCGAATATGGCGACCATGCTCGCCTACTTGACGACCGATGCAGCCATTGCTCCGCTCACACTCCAGCGCGTGCTGAAATCCGCCGTCGATCAATCGTTCAACTGCATTACCGTGGACGGCGATACCAGTACGAACGACACCGTGCTCTGTCTTGCCAACGGCCTTGCCGAGAATCGGGCTATTCAACAAGGTACCCGATCCTATCGCGACTTCGAACGCCTCTTAACCGAAGCCGCGCAGGCATTGGCTCTCATGATTTGTCGTGATGGAGAAGGGGTTACTAAGGTCGTGAAGATTCTGGTTGAAGGGGCCGCCGCTACCGCAGCGGCGAAACGGGTGGCCGAAACCATTGCGACATCCAATTTGGTCAAAACGGCCATGTTCGGCGAGGACGCGAATTGGGGAAGAGTCATGGCCGCCCTCGGCCGATCCGGTATTGCAATCGATCCGAGCAAAGTGACGGTACGCTTTGACGATATCATCATGGTGAAACGAGGGGTCGGACTGGGGCTTGCAGCCGAGGGCAAGATCGCTCAAGTCTTCAAGCGGAAAGAGTTTACCGTCGCCGTCCATCTCGGGCAGGGCCCGGCCTGCGCGCACATGTGGACCACGGATCTTTCGTATGATTATGTCCGCATTAATGCAAGCTATCGATCGTAGGTCGAAAGACGGTTTGCAGCTTGAAACCTCCGCGGGACTATGGTAGCGTCCCCGGTCTGGGTCTGACAGGGGCCGATTCGCGGTAAATGGAACCGGTCCATTTCAATAAAATCACTATCAGCGTTAGGCACGCTGCACAGCTTGAGAATAAGGGAAGCGATTCCCTCGTCCTGATATTGGGCGCTCTGCAAGCTTGAAGGGAGGTGAAGGCATGGGAGTGGTAGCAATCAAGGAATTGTTGGAAGCCGGCGTTCATTTCGGGCACCAGACGAACCGCTGGAATCCCAAGATGAAAAAGTTTCTGTTCGGCGAGCGGAACGGGATCTATATCATCGACCTGCAACAAACCCTCGCACGGATGGAGCACACCTATGCCTTCGTCCGAGATCTGGTCGCAGCCGGAGAATCAATCCTGTTCGTCGGAACGAAACGGCAGGCGGCGGAAATACTCGAAGAAGAAGCCAAGCGAGCGAACATGTTTTTCGTCAACCAGCGGTGGCTGGGCGGAATGTTGACCAACTTCCAGACCATTCGACGCAGTATCGATAAGATGAAGAAGATGGAGACCACTCTCCTCAACCCCAGCGAGCACGGCCTCAAGAAGAAAGAGATCCTTCTTATGCAGAAGGATATCGCCAAGCTCCAAAAGTACTTGTCCGGTATCAAGAACATGCGCGGCCTTCCGGGAGCGGTGTTCGTCCTCGATACGAGAATCGAGAAAATTGCCGTTCAGGAAGCAACACGGCTCGATATCCCGGTCATCGCCATCTTGGACAGCAATTGCGACCCTGATGACATCACCTACCCGATTCCCGGAAATGACGACGCTATTCGCTCGATCAAGCTGATTACGTCCAAGATCGCGGATGCGTGCATTGAAGGCGCGCATGTGAGAGTCCAGCGCGAAGAAGCCGAGTTTCAATCGGCTCCCGCCGGCGGAGAAAAGAAACCAGGGATGCGCGTCGAAAGCGTTCCGGTTTCGTAAGGTAATACGATTGATTCCATCAATGGCTCATCCTCATCGAACGTGTGAAGGAATAACGAATCATGGCAGGATCCAGTCAGCTCGTGAAAGAACTTCGGGAAAAGACAGGGGCAGGCATTCTGGATTGTCAGAAGGCCCTCACCGAGAACGGTGATGACGTCGAAAAGGCGGTCGACTATCTGCGGCAGAAAGGACTCGCGGCGGCGGCCAAGAAAGCCGGGCGCGAAACCAATCAAGGGCTGATTCATTCCTACATCCACATGGGTGGAAAGATCGGCGTCTTGATCGAGGTCAATTGTGAGACCGATTTCGTCGCGCGCAACGAAGAGTTCAAAGCCTTCGTCAACGATCTCGCTCTTCAGATCGCCGCCGCAAAGCCTTCATTCGTCAAGCGCGAAGATGTTTTGCCTGCGGTCGTCGAGAAGGAGAAATCGATCTACGAGGGACAGGCCAAGGAAATGGGCAAGCCTCCCGCCGCATGGCCCAAAATCATCGAAGGGAAACTCGAAAAGTTCTACCAGGAAAACTGCCTGCTGGAGCAGTCGTTCATCAAGGATCCGGCCGTCACCATCAAGGATCTGCTCGCCCAAAAGATCGCCAAAATCGGCGAGAATATGATTATCCGTCGGTTCACCCGCTATCAGTTAGGCGAAGCATGAGCTCAGCGAAATACCGCCGCCTCCTTCTGAAGGTCAGTGGGGAGATGTTGGCCGGTGAGCAGGGCTACGGCATCCAACCTTCTATTCTTGAAAACCTTGCCGAAGAGATCGCCTCCGTAGTCGCCCTTGAAATTCAAGTCGCCATCGTCATCGGCGGCGGCAATATTTTTCGAGGGATCGCAGCAAGCGCCGCCGGGATGGAACGGGCTTCTGCCGACTATATGGGGATGCTGGCGACGGTGCTCAACGCTCTGGCCCTCCAAAATGCGCTGGAGCGGGCCGGGATCATAACCCGTGTCCAATCCGCGATTGAGATGCGCCAACTGGCCGAGGGGTACATCCGCCGAAGGGCCATCCGTCATCTCGAAAAAAACCGTGTGGTCATCTTCGCCGGTGGAACGGGGAATCCCTATTTTTCCACCGATACCGCCGCCGTGCTGCGCGCTATGGAAATCAGCGCTCAAGTGATCATGAAGGGCACGAAGGTCGACGGAATTTATGATGCCGATCCCGTCAACAACCCATCGGCGAGAAAGTATGACAAGATTTCCTTTCTCTCCATCCTGAATCAGAATCTCAAGGTCATGGATTCTACGGCCATCAGTCTGTGTATGGATAATAAATTGCCTCTCACCGTGTTCAATTTAAAGGTGAAAGGCAACTTTAAACGTGTGGCTATGGGCGAGCCGATCGGCACGTTGGTGACGCTCAACGATCACTGACCCCATCACGAGGTGCACTCATGTCCAATGCAGCCCCCGTTCGACAATCATTCATCGCCCGCATGGATCAGGCTCTCGAGCACCTGCGCAAAGATTTATCCGGCCTTCGCACCGGAAGAGCTTCCGTGGCCCTCTTCGACGGAGTCCGCGTCGATTATTATGGAACCATAACCCCGCTGAAGCAGGTTGCCAACATCGCCACCCCGGAAGCACGGCTGGTCACCATTCAACCCTGGGAACCGAAACTGATCAAAGAAATCGAGAAGGCCATATCCTCTTCTGGATTGGGTGTCACGCCGTCAAACGACGGGAAGTTGATTCGCGTCCCACTCCCACCGCTGACGGAAGAGCGCCGCAAAGAACTGACCAAAGTGTGCAAAAAGCACGGCGAAGAAACGAAGGTACAGATTCGGAGCTTCCGGCGTGAAGCGAACGAAGAGTTGAAGAAACTCCAAAAGGATGCGAAGCTCACCGAAGACGAACTACGCAAGGCTGAGCAAGAGACTCAAAAGCTGATCGAGCAATACGGGCAAAAGATCGACGACGTGATCAAGAAAAAGGAACAGGAAATCATGGAAGTCTGAGTCCGGCTTCCTGATTCTCTCTTCATCGCGTGCCGATTCCATCGACTTTCCAACCGACCGTTGCCACCATTGATCTGACGGCACTGGCCTATAACCTCTCTCAATTTCGGCGGATTCTTTCTCCCGGATGCAATGTCCTGGCGGTCGTCAAGGCTAACGCCTATGGCCATGGGGCGATTGAAGCGGCGCACACGTTGATCCGGCATGGTGTCACTCGCCTTGCGGTCTTCTCGACTGACGAGGGAATCGAGCTTCGGCAGGCCGGCATCAATGTGTCGATCGTCATTCTTGGCCCGGTCTTTAAAGAGCAATTCGAGGATCTCTTTGCCCATCAACTCATTCCGGTGGTGAGCGATCTTTCCATGCTCACGGCATTAGGCCAAGCCGCGGCTGTACGTGCGGCCCCCTACCCGATCCATCTCAAGATCGAGACCGGCATGGGTCGGTTAGGACTGACGCAGGACGAACTGGACACACTGATCAACACCCGTCAGTTCCCCCCTGCTTTACAATTGGAAGGACTGATGTCTCATCTGGCCGATAGCGACGGTCTCGCCCCTGATGCAACTGAGGAACAGATCAACCGCTTCAGCCGAGCTCTGAAGGTCGTGGTTGGGGCAGGGTTCCGAGTGCCCCTCGTTCACGTATCCAATAGCTGTGGAGCCGTCCGTTTTCCTTCAGCCCACTTCACCCTCGTCCGTCCCGGTATCATGCTCTACGGATACCATACGCTTCCCCGTTCCGTTCAGGCTCCCGACCTCAAACCCGTTCTCTCACTCAGAACATGCATCGCGCAGATCCGAACCATCCAACCAGGAGCAACGGTCAGTTACAATCGGACCTTCACTGCAAAGAAAGTCACCCGAGTAGCCGTCCTTCCCATCGGGTACGCCGACGGGATCAGCCGACATCTCTCGAATCGAGGGCATGTTCTCATCCGAGGACAGCGGGCGTCCATCGTGGGATTGGTCTGCATGGATATGGTGATGGTGGATGTCACGACCATCCCGAGCGCCGCCGTCGGGGATGAAGTGGTGCTGATTGGGCAACAGGAGAACGAGCGGATCACAGCCAGTGATATTGCGGAATGGACCGGGACAATCTCATACGAAGTGCTGTGCGCGATGAGTCCGAAGATTCCAAGAATCTACCTCTCCTCTTAGATCCTTTTCACACAGCTCTTACGGTGTTTCGTGGAACAGAGCAGGAATCCAAGCGCCTACGTGGGAAGCCTCACGGCTAGAAACTGACACGGACGGACAGTCCCCCGGCGTGCAGCGTCGTATTGTACAGTCCGTTCACCGCAGCACGAAGCCCCGTATTCCCTGAGATTGTTCGCGGCTCGTAGAGGAACGCCTGGTACGAGAGATCCACACCGATAAGTTTTGCTTTGACCGGTCCGATTCCCAGGCCACCACAGGAGAATAATCCTAAGAACGACCCATTGCCTTTGCACAGGAGTCCGAGGCCGGTTGAAATAACATGGAGATCGGCCGACGGGACTCCCGGATTGAAATTGAGATCCGGCACCTGTGTTTGCTGATTCGTATAGCCGCCCCGCACGGTTATCTCCCAGCCAGGCAACCGATCGACTTTGAGCCACCGATACTCGGTTCCGACCAAAATGGCGTAGGTGCTTTTCCAATTTTGCGGCTGAGGGATGATCATCCCGTTGGCCAGTCGGATATCCAAGTTTCGCACCGATTTCCAACCGACGTAATCCACGTTCAACTCGAGCTTCCATTCGCGTTCCGTATTTCTAATCGGCCACAAGGCGATTCCGCCGGTGATCACCTGGGGCAACACCAGCGTCGTGGTCGCATCTTGGATCTTGATGCCATTGGCCATCAACGCTCCATCCAAATGCAGTGTCGCCTGGCTTTTATACACCACGGCCACATTCGCCACTGGCTGCCCATCTCCATTCCGCAACGCCGTGTACAACGCCCCGACGTTGAACCCAGGAGCGGTACCTTTGCCGTTGAATTCCAGTTTGCTGCCAGCGGGCGCCAACCCAAGCGGTGGCGAGACGGGCGAGACGGACTGCAATTCAGCATGACCTTCACCGAAGAAATCCGCGAACGTATAGATGTCGGCTCCGGCCCCGATGGAGAAGTCCGGATGGAGCTGGTACGCGAGCGTCGGCTTGATGTCGAACAACGGCAACGCGGTAAATGTGGTGATGGCTCGAAAGGGACTATTATCCGGCCATCGCATGACCGAACCGAAAGGAGTCGTGACACCGACCCCGACCGAAAGTTTATCAAGCAGGGAAACCCCAAGGTCACGGAGATTCGCCGTGATATACGCATGACCCGGACCGGGCCAGGCGAAGGCCCCATCATGATCACCGGTTGTCGTGACTCCACTCGGACTTCTGAAATCTGTCGTCCCTCCGACGAGGGTTCCCCCGGCCATCATTTGCACGCCATGAAGCTGCGTCATCCCGGCGGGATTGTAATGGATGGCGGACGGATTGTCGGCTTGGGCGGCAAAGGCATTGCCCATCCCCGACGCAGCCGCACCCTGTCCATAGACACGGGGGACCTGAGCCGAGACTGGGGAAGAACTACAGACGATGATGACACATGTGAGAAGGGCGAGTGCCCAACTCGGGCGAATCCTGACATCACTCAGGGTGAAGCGGCTTCGACGCCTTCCGGGTCGTACCCGATTACCAGGAGCGAGTGTCGTTTGCAGGTCACGCACGTTGGAACCAACGATCCATGGCCTGCTGAAGTTCGCCGGCATCGAACGGCTTGAGCAAGTAGGCTTGCGCCCCCATTCCGATCGCCTTGACCGCCAGTTCAAGGGATCCGGATGCCGTGATCATGATGATGGGGAGTTCCTGATTTGTCATGCGGACTCGTCGTAACACTTCCAGACCGTCGATCTGGCCGATCCCGATGTCAAGAATCATCCCGTCGAATTCCCGTGTTTGCAGGGTATCCAACGCCTGACGACCGTCGTACGCGGAATAGGTCAGGTAACCCCCTGCCCTCAACCGGTCATGAAGCAGTTGCTGAATGTCGGTGTCATCATCCACGACCAGGATCTGCCGGCCGACGAGATGCGACTCAAGCACAAGCGGCGTCTGGACTGCGTAGATCGGAATGGTGAAGGACAGTTCTGCGCCTCCGGTTGGACAGTTTCTGGCCGTCACGTCCCCTCCTTGCAATTCCACCAACGTTTTCACAATGGAAAGTCCCAGTCCCAATCCTTTGGGTCCTGTGCGTTGGCCCTCCTGAATGCGGAAGAACGGATCAAAAATCTTGTCAAGGTGTACTGGAGGGATGCCTGGGCCTGTATCGCGGACCAACACGGTCGCTATTCGGTGACTGGTCAGTTCGCAAGCCACCGTCACGCCTCCACCGGGTGGAGTGAATTTGATGGCGTTTTGCACCAGATTCACCACGGTCTGAATCAAACGGTCGCGATCCGCCCAGACGACGATGTCGGAGTCGGCGCAACAGAACTCCAATGTTTGCTGTTTCACGTGAGCTAACGGTTTCAGCTGTTCGATCACGTCGGCGAGGCAAGGCTCCAGTTCGACATTGGCGGGATGGATTTCCAAACGACCGGTTTCGATCCGGGTGCGATCGAGGAGATCTTCTATCATACGCACCAGCCGATCCGAGTTCTCCGACATCCTCACGAGATAGCGCTGCTGCTTCTCGTTCAACGGCCCGGTCAGTCCGTCCAGCAAATTCTGGATGAATCCTTTGATGGACGTGAGCGGTGTTCTCAGTTCGTGTGACACGTGCGAGAGGAACTGCGCGCGCAGACGATCGGCTCGTTCCAGCGCTTCCGTGCGCTCCCGCACTTTGAGCTCCAAGCCCGCATTCCACTCTTCGATCTGCTGGTAGGCTGATGCGTTGTCCAGCGCGATGGAGACCTGGCTCGCGACCGTCGTCATCAGCTCCAAATCATCTTCAGTCACGCTTTGATTGTGTGAGCGATCGACCGTCAACATGCCCCACACACGGTCTTTGGTCTTGATGGGCACCACGACCAGGGCTTTGGTTTTGCTCAATTCCGCCAAACGCTGATTCAGGGGATGCAGGCTGTGCCGTATTGATTCAATATCCTTGACCAGGAGCGGCCGTCCTTGCAAGACCACCATCCCCTCGGGACTCTCAGGATCCTTGATCGGGATGCGGCAGGATTGAGCGAATTCTTCAACCTCCGGTGGCGCGCCGATGACGCGGATGTGTTGAACGGTATTCTCTACGGGATCAAACATGGAGACCATGGCGCTGTTGTAGCTCAGTTCGTGCGTGAGGGCTTCCAATACTTGATGCAGCAATGCGTCTCGTTCAAAAGTCGAGTTGAACGAGAGTCCTGCTCGGTGAAGCGCCGTGAGCTGGGCCACCTTTCGGCGTAACTCCACCCGCATCTGTTCTTGCTCCAAATAGGCCGCACGCAATTCTTCATGGCGGGATTCGACGAAAGAGATCTGTTCCTGAATCAGGGCCTCGCGACGCTCGCTCTCGCGGAGGAGCCGGCGGTTGACTATGATGCCGACCGCGAGGATGGGGCATAATCCCACCAGCAATACCTCGCCGAGGCTGACGTTCGGGTTGAAGATGCCGACCCCCGCCATGAGGGCGATGCCCGACAGACCTCCCCACAGGAACCATGTGAAATACCGCTGCGCGTGAGTGCGGGGGGCGACACGCCCGGTTGTCGCCGGATGGGCGCTGTGCTCACTCGCTATCTCGGCCGGTGCCGGCCCGCTCGGGAGAGTCGGGCGCGGCTGTTCCAGCGGCGACGTGGCCAGCCAGAATCGTTTTCGATACCCCTTATCTGCCTGCCACCGAATGGTCCACTGGCACCACTCATCATCATTGCCGATGCAGGAGGTCTCCATCGCTTCCGCCTGAGAAAGGCCATGGATGCGATCAGCCATCGCAACCATGATACCTTGCGCGGATTGGCACACCAGACAGGCACATCGTCTCCGGTAGGGCCCGAATTGGCGAAGCGTACGGTCGGTGAACTGCATCGCCACTACAGCGGTGCTGCTCGTGACTTCCACCACTCGGAATTCAACGGAGCCGGAGGTAAACTTATTCCCGAAGTAGGGAAACATCGTGTAAATCTGTGACAGGGAAAATGGCCGGGTCAGCGCCAACATGATTGGAGACACCTTTTCCGCCCCTGCCTTAAACGCGAAGCGCTGGTCTCCGGAGATCCGCTCGCAGAACTCATACAGGTAGGAGGTGAATTCATACGAGTAGCTGTTCCAGGGATTCTTCAAAAATTCCGGCGTGACATGATAGACAGAATCTTTGATGTGATCATTCAAGAGACGGCACAACTCCTCCACGGCCTCTTTCCCCGCCAACGCTCCCCGCTCGGACGCTACCAGCTTCTCCAGAAAGACGGTGACTGCTCGAATGCTGACCCCACTGAGGTCTCTGATCGTCTGACCGTGTTCGTCCAGACCGAACGGGCGAAACACCATCGCGCCCTGCTCAAGAATCGTGTGATCCTTGGGCAAGAGCTCCATCGTCGGTAGGGATTTGGCCTCGACGCTCTCCGTCGCGCTGCTTGTCATGCCATCATTCCCTGAAACAACGTGACCATTGGAAGGAGGACGGCTGGTTCGGAATGCGATCTATCTCAATGACCGCCGAGAGACTGCGCATTTCACCCACAGGAATACCTCGTACGGGTTGTAGTATATAGACGAAGGAAAATGTTTTCAACACAACGGCTCGGCTGCTTGTGACGGAGGAAGCGAGCACGCCTAAAGATGGGACAGGAATCTTAACATGCAGACCCTGCCCGAACGAGTCGGCCTTCTCGGTTTGCCTGAAAGACGATGAGGCCTCACCTCGCCCTATTGTTTGACCGGTCGTTTCAATGTCTTTTCGATGCTGGCGACCTTACTCTGGAGACGACCGGAATGCCCCTTTCGATAGTCGACTTTGATCGTGCAGGAAATACGGTTACAATCCTTCTTCATCCGCTCATAGCATTGCTGCACGACCCCGAAGACCTCCTCCCATTCTCCCTCCAGGACCGTCCCCATCGGGTTTAATCGGTACGGCACTCCGCTCTTATCGATAATGTCGAGGGAACGGGCCACATATTTCCCGACACTTTCAGTCTTTCCCAACGGTGACATGCTGAATTCCAGTAGAACCATCGTTGCTCCTATTGTTTCTCCATATCAGGTTGCGCGCTCGTGACCGCTTGAGATCGTCGTTCCAGCCAGACTTTGGGATACTGCACGCGGCCAAGCAAACGGAAACCGTCCAACGCGTCATGGAGAAGCGCGCGCCGTTTCTCGGCATCCGGCTCGTTCGCTTTGGCCTGTTCCCGCAATTGCCCGACCCACTCGACGAACTCGATGAACTGAGCATCGAGGACACGTTCCAGGTCTTCTTTCATGAATCCGGAGAGGGCCGGGGCCACTCCGCTTGTACTGATCGCCACACGGACGTGTCCCGCCGCCGCCACTGCCGGCATCGTGACGCTGCTCGCTTCCGGGTAGTCGACCGACCAGAGCAGCACACGCTTCTCTCTGGCTTTGGCCGACAGCATCTGCGAAAAGTCGCGCTCCCCTCGGAGCGTATTGAGGATGAGAATGGCGTGTTCGAGGTCACTTTCACGAAAATGGCGGCCGCGATGGATGATCTTGCCCGAAGCCGTCAACTGCCGCAGCGGTTCATTCAGCGTAGGACTGATCACCGTCACGCGCGCGCCGGAATCGAGCAGGCGTTGGGATTTTTCCGCCGCCTCTTCATCGCCGCCGATCACCAGAACCAGCCAGCCTTTTACGTCCAGGACAAGAGGAAAGCCAGGATTCGCAGCCATGATGGTACTCCCGTTTCGACTGAGGAGGCCAGTATCCGAGAATGTGCCTCCGCATGCAAGAGGCATTTGGACGGAATGCCCCGACTCCACTTTTGATCGAGGTCTGGATATAATGCGGCGCTCTCGATCGGGCGGGAGGGGCGAGGGCGAGGCTTCAAACTAGCAGGACGGTTGCGAACACAGGGGATGTGAAGCAGCCATGATTCATGCGGGGACGATCATCACGTGTCGGCGGGATCCGCATCCAACTCCATGTTCCAGTACAGGTAGTCACGCCAGCTTTCCGGCGTGTTGCGAATGCCGATGGTGATGGTAATGACGGGGCTCCACCGGGGTTTCACCGGCCGCTTTTTCAACCTCATGCCGGCTTCTTCCGGAGTCCGCCCGCTCTTACGATTGTTGCAGCGCCAGCAGGCGGTCACGATATTTTCCCACGTCTTTTTTCCGCCTTTGGCAATGGGCACGACATGGTCGAACGTCAGTTCTTCGGTTCGGAATCTGTGATTGCAGTATTGGCAACAGTAGCCGTCTCGCGTAAAAATATTGATACGGGAAAACTTGACCGCGCGATGACTGTCCTTCAACTTCACCAGCTTCAAGAGCCGCATCACGGCCGGAAGTTTGATCGACAGAGAGATCCCGTGGATCTCTCGGTCGTAGACCTCCAACACTTCGACTTTTCCTTGCCAGAGAAGCGCGATCGCTTTTTGCCAATGCACGACCCGCAGGGGTTCATAGGTCGCGTTCAACAGGAGGGTCATTTCCATGCAGGAACCTCATCCCCATTCGGGCCTCCAAGACGGTCGTGGAGCGTGTCCGCGGGGCAGGACTACTTGGTGATAGTTCTATGCCATAAGGTGGCTGTGAAATCAAGCAAGCGCCCATCTGATGCCGCATACGGCGGACCCCCGGAGAGATGACCATGATGGACGATTTCGTCAAAGCGGCCTTCACGCACGAGATTCCACCCGGCACGGGACGAACCGTCGAAATCGACGGAATTTGGATTGCGCTCTTCAACGTGGACGGAATATTTTATGCGATCGACAACACCTGCCCCCACGCGGGCGGCCCGCTCGGGGAAGGAAAGCTCTGCGGACCCGTCGTCGAATGTCCCTGGCACGGCTGGAAATTCAGCGTCATTTCAGGCGAACGAGTCGGGAACTCCAACTTCCAAGTCACCCGTTGTGAGGTGCGCATCCAAGGGGATGAAGTTCAGATCGCCATACCACCGGCGCTCAAAGAGCCGGCCTGAGGCAGTTGCCACACAGTCGATCGGCGAGCATCGCTTTCCAGCACCGACAATCTAACTCTGTGACGGACCCGGTAGCGATGGAGCAGGTCGCTCATCGGCATCGGCCGCTTTCGGGGTCACGCCGTCCGCCGGCAAGGAGGCGGCGTTGACCTTCTTGAGTTGAAGATGGGCATGCCAGATGAACTCCCGCTCGAACCATTGACCATGTACACCTTGATCACGAAGTTGCACGCGGATTTCGTAGATATCTCCATCGACGTGCTTGATGCGCCATTCTCCGAGCCGAACCCCCTGCCCGCGTTCCTTCATCATACGGACATGTTCATTCATGGCTTGCAAGATCGTGGGATGTCCGATCGCAGGATGGTTCTGCACCAAGCTCAAGGCTTCAGCCTCTTGCTGCCCTCTCGGCGGAGTCGCCGACGGCAACGTAGTCCACGCATAGTACAGTCCAGCCAGCAGCAGAAGAACGACGATCGCATAGTTGACGACACGCGCGCCGAGCGATCGGGAGATGGTGGCACTCTCAATCATGACGGGCATTGTCTCCGTCGAAATGATTCATGTTCGGAAGCTTACGGACTGAAGCATCTTAGGAAGGCTCGGACATCATGTCAATGCGCGCCCGACGCACGGGACGAAGACCGCTTGTTTGGTGAAAAGCCGGTGTGTTACAAGTACCAACACACGTTGTCACAGTCGGCGGCAGATGAGTCGAATGCATGAAGTTCTTCTTATACGGCGATCTCCTCAATCCCTCACAACTTAAACGGCGGGCCCCGGAACACAGATTTCTGGGCCTCGCGACTCTGCCGGACCATACCGTCAAATTTTGCCGCTGGTCGGCACAATGGCGATGTGGGCTCGTCAGTATCGTGCCGTCCCAGGGTGAAAAGACCTGGGGTGGTCTGTTCGAACTGACGGACGAAGACGTGAAGATCATGGATCAGTTTGAACAGGATGTTCCGCAAGGCGCCTACCGGCACCTGCAAGTCACCGTCGCGACCGAGACCGGGGAAAAAGAACTGGTCACCACCTATGCGGCGAATCCGATCGGCAAGTTCAAACCGAAAGACCACTATCTGGACTGGGTGATCAAGGGACTCAAACAGTGGAAGTTTCCGGAGGAAGTGATCCAGCAATGGGAGTGCTATCGGCCACGGTGATGCGCGATCGCACGGCCGACCGCGTTCAGCGATGACTCGCGAACCAATTTCACGTGTGAGCCGACGGCTGATGCTGACAGCCGGTCGCTCGATTGACTGAAGGAGAACTCATGCCAAAGCCCCAATATCATATTCTCGTCTGCACCAATTCCCGTCCACCGGGCCATCCCAAACCATCGTGCGGATCGGTCGGTGCCGCGCAGCTGCTCATGGCCTTCAATATGGGGCTGATGCAGCGGTCGGTTCCGCCGGGCCAAGTATTGGTGAGCGCGACAGGCTGTCTCGGCCCCTGCGAACAAGGCCCGACGGTCGTCGTATACCCGGACAACACCTGGTACTCCAAGGTGACCGAAGCCGACGTCGCCGCGATCCTCGATGAACATGTGGCGAAAGGAACTCCGGTCGCTCGACTGAATCCCGATGCAGCGTGGAAGTAATCACCACATGACGCACGAGTCAGGTCTTCAATCCCAAGCATCCCTGAAGAAGACCAGGCCTTCGCGGAACCGGCGATGGCCGGTTGATTTATCACCCGGCATTCCTGCATGTTCACCACAGAGAACACTATGAGTCATCCCACGCATCACGAGCACAAAACACAAGCGCCTACCTCAGTCGGGGCCATGATCATCACATGCAGCGATACCCGTACGCCGGATACCGATACCAGCGGCCGACTCATTCACAAACTGCTTGAAGGGCACGGCCATACCGTCATCGCCTATCACATTGTCCAGGACGAGCCGGGACAGATTCAGTTTCGGATCGCCCAAGGGATGGTGAATGACGCAGTCCAGGCGATCATCGTCAACGGCGGCACGGGAATCTCACGGCGTGATTCGACCTACGAAGCGGTGGACGAAATGTTGGAGAAGCGGTTGGATGGATTCGGTGAAATCTTCCGCTATCTGACGTATCAAGAAATCGGTTCGCCGGCGATCATGACCCGCGCCATCGCCGGCATCCTCAAGGGCCGCGTGCTCTTCTCCGTCCCCGGCTCGGAAAATGCCGTCCGCCTGGCGATGGAAAAGCTCATTCTTCCCGAACTCGGCCACCTCCTGCAGCAGCTCCAGAAGTAAGACTCCACGCGAGTATCCGGAGCGCTACACGTAGCTCGTTACTGCCTGAGGTAATCCTCCACAGAGAATCCGGCGTCTTTCAGAATTCTGACTGCAAGACCTCGTCCAATATCGCAACCTGTATAAACCGGGATCGTAACGGATACGGCTCGCTCTTCGTGCCGAAGCGTCAAGTGACTGCCCGATTGTCAATCTTCTTTGAACCCGCGAGATTTGAGGAAACGGACAAGATCTTGCGCCGTCACCTGGGGCATTCGGCCCCTTAGGGAACCGCTACCGTTAACTCTTCGACTGGACCAGCTTCTGGTTCTGTGGAATGGATTGACCGTGGACAAGAAGAGAGTGCAGATGTTGCTGGATGGCTTCTCGGATATTACGCTTGGCGTCCTCGATGGTTTCCCCATTGCTGTAACAACCTGGCAAGGTGGGACTATATGCCATATAGCCCTCATCTTCGGCTCCTTTCTCAACAAGAATCTCAAATCTATAGTATTTCATACTCGATCTCCGTTGCCGAAGTATCGCACGAGTTGCAAATCCCCCTCGGCCCGGTTAACGACAGACGCCCTTCCACGAGGGAGGTCGCGGAAAGGCGCGTCGCGGCACTTCAGTCCTGAGTAATCTTCGGTTCATCATACGTCACGTCCGTCGAAATCTTCGATTGCGCGTAGCGCTTATAGTGCAGCAGCAGGTCGCGCACGGAGACGACGCCGGAGATCTCGCCGTTCTTGGTGACGCCGAGGTGGCGCACCCCCAAGTCCGCCATCATGTCCTGCGCATCATCGATCGACTGACTCCCCTCGATCGTGCAAATCGGAGCCGTCATGATCTTCTCGACGGTGAGTTTGCCGAGCGGCTTCCCGGTCGCCACGGCCCTCCGCACGATATCGGTATCTGTCACGATTCCCACCAATTTCTTGCCCTTTTTGACCAGCAGCGATCCCAGGCGCGCCTGGCGCATCGTCTTGGCCGCGCTGGCAATCGAAGTCTTCGGCCCGATAGACTTTGGACGCTTGTTCGCAATCTGACTAACCGTAGCCATTCCTTCCTCCCTATTAGATTCATCGTATCGCGATGGATTGCCGACGTTCGAACGCCGTCATCGTTCAATTGAGCGTAGATTATCATGAATGATCGTGAACGTGCGAGGCTGTTTACTCTCGTGGCAGAATGTTCGTCATACGTTTGGACGGTCGCTGGACGGTCAGGCACAGCAAGCCAGACCGCCACTTAGCAGGCAAGCACGATCTTGCCGAAAAACTTCCGGCTGACCATCAGCTCCTGCGCGGCACGGGCTTCTCGGAGCGGAAACGTTCGATCGATCACGGAAATCAACCGCCCTTGCCCCATGAGCTCCGCGGCTTTCACCAGCTCCGCCCGCGTTCCCATATAGGAGCCCTTGATCGTCAACTGGCGGGAATAGACATAGCGCAGATTCAGCGTGACCTCGCCACCGGTCGTTGCGCCGCACGTGACCAAGCGGCCGCCTTTGGCGAGGGATTCGACACAGGTGTTCCATACCTCCGGTCCGATGTGTTCGACGACGACATCGACGCCCCGGCCTTCCGTCAGCAGCCGGACTCGCTCCGCCACATTCTCCTTGCCATGATGGATCACGGCATCGGCTCCCAAAATGACGGCCTTGGGAATCTTGTCATCGCTCCCGACCGTCGTCAGCACGCGCGCCCCGGCCAGCTTCGCCAGCTGCACGGCCATCATGCCGACGCCACTCCCCGCTCCCATCACAAGAATGGTTTCCCCGTGCTGAAGTCCCCCCAATGCGAACAGCATATGCGACGCCGTGACCGAGACCAGCGGAAACGCGGCCGCTTGCTGGAACGACAGATTCTCGGGTATCGGCAGCACATTCTGGAACGGAACCGTGACATGCTCGGCATACCCGCCATGCCTCATGGCTCCAAGAAGCCCATAAGTCCGGCACATGTTGTCGCGGCCGGCCAGGCAATACTCGCATCTCCAGCAACTGATGCCGGGCGACACAAAAACCCGCGCCCCGCGAGCGACGCCTTCGACGTGGGCTCCTATTTCTTCGACGGTCCCAGAGACATCGGAACCAAGGACATGTGGGAAGGGAACGGTATAGGCAGGACTTCCCTCTCTCACCCAGATGTCGAGATGGTTCAGCGCGCAGGCCTGTACCCGAATCAGGACTTCCTGCGGCCCGACCTGCGGCATCGGCAACTCGTCATACGAGAGCTTGTCCGCTCCACCATGCTCGCGAAACACCACAGTCTTCATCTTTTTACACTCCCCTCACCCTCTGCCTTCATTCAGAATGATCAAAACGTCATGTGACAAGGCCGCAGGGAGCATGGCGACTGAGGCGTACTCTCTGGAGTACGTCGCAGGGAGACCTGCGACTGAGAACGACGTGACATGACGTTTTCATCATTCTGTTAAAACCTCAACGTTCCTTCCACGACCATCACACACTGACCGCCGACCCTCACGCCTTGGATGACCTCGTCATCCGACTCCACCTGCACAAGAATCCTGGAGGGCCGATCGATCTCATACCCTTGCTCGATGAGCAGGTCCGTGGTGGGTCCGACCTCCACCACGCCGTTCTGAACCAGATAGGCGCCCAACGCCCCGCCGGCGCTCCCGGTGGCGGGGTCCTCCAGGATTCCGATCTTCGGCGCAAACATTCTCGCGTGGACGGATGCGAACGATTCGACCGTCACCGTCGTGAAGACCATGATGCCGTTGGCGCCGAAGCGCTCGGAGACGTTGATGATGGCCGACGCATCGGGATTGATCGACCGTACGGCCGTCAACGTACGCACCGGCACGATCAAGACCGGCAATCCGGTCGATACGACTTGGAGCGGCCATTTGGTATCGACAATCACGTGCTTCGGCAAGCCGAGGGCTCTTCCGACCAGATACACGTCGTCGATCGCATCGATGGGGTCGAGAAATTCCGGTTTGGGTTGCGACATGACGACTCGCACCACGCGACCTTGCTCCGAGTGCAATTCGAGTGGAAACAGTCCGATGTTACATTCCTGCATCACGCGCGTGATGCCGTCTTGCGTTGGGATCCGCTTCAAATGGGCCAAGACGTAAAACGTGCCCAACACCGGATGACCGGCAAACGGAATTTCCTGCGTCGGGGTGAAAATGCGCAACCGCGCAACCGCGGCAGGATCGGTCGGCGGGAAGACGAACACCGTCTCCGACAGATTCATCTCTCGCGCGATCTGTTGCAGCTCATCGTCGGTAAGACCGTCCGCATCGGGAAATACGGCGACAGGATTGCCCCCGAACGGCTGAGCGGTGAAGACGTCTGCCTGATAGAATTTGAGAGACCGCTCCTCAGCCATGATCATTTTGGGAGCCGTTCACTGTATCCCCTCCTTGGTATTCCATTTTGGATCTTCTGACGACACAAAACCCATCGGCTTGATTTGACAGGTCGAATCCATTTTGTCAGACTCGGCCCCGTGGACCATATGACCGAACAAGACATCGCCCACGCCCTGGAGGTTCTGGAACTCACCTTCCCCATCACCTCCGAAGACCTGGAGCGGGCGAGACGTGTGCAGCTCTATACCTGGAACCCATCGCGCTATGCCGGCCTCACCAACAATCCCAAGACCTACATGCAGATGTTTCAGAAAGCCGAAGCCATGACGCGCACAATTGAAGCTGCCTACGCGTTGCTCTCGGCTGTCCTCGTACCGGATGATGAACCTACCGCCCAGTAGCGTTCAGCCTCCGATCTCGTGGCTGGTGACGCGCGACATCCCTTCATCCCCTTGCGAATGGGCCACCGGCCAGGTGATCAACCCTGACACGCCTTCGGGCGAGCCGACCGGTTGTGCCTGCTGCGCGTAGATTTGCGGCAACCGGTTCGTCCCGAACTTCGAGATATAGAGGAACACGTGCTCCCGTGAGTTCACTCGCACGGCCCAGGGATGAAAATCGTGCTTATAGAATTCTTCGCAAAGCTGCATCGCGTCGAGGCACGACAGTGTGCTCGGATCATTCAACGTATAGTAATAGTCCAACGGGAGATCGTACTCTTCCTGCCTGTGAATCGTCATGCCGAATTGTTCAGGGCGCCGCACCATCGGCGTGTGGCGATAGGCCACGAAGTAAAACAACTCCAGCGAGTGGATCACCGGCTGGTTCTCTAGGACGAAGCCGCGGGTTTCCATCGCCTCCTCGAGCGTTTCACCAGGGAATCCGTAGAAAGCCATCACATGGTTCCAAATTCCGGCCTGCGCCGCCATCACCAGATTACGCTGGATCACACTCTTCTTGGCATGCTTGTCCATGAGGTTCAAGACCCGCTCGTTCGCCGACTCCATCCCATAGTACAGCGTGCAGCAACCGGCCTTGGCCGCGAGATCCCAGGTCGCTTGATCTTGAAGTGTTTCTTCAAAGCGAATGAGCGTCGTCCACTTGATCCCGACGTCTTGGTCGACTAATAGCTGTGAGACCTTCTTGAACAAGGCCGGAGGGTAGGATTCATCGCTGAACAAAAAGTGCCGGCAATGGTACTTGTCGCGCAGCGCCTTGATCTGATCGATCACCAGTTGGGCCGGCATTCCCCGGTACTGATCGAAGTATCCCTGGCCATGGTCGCAGAACGTACAGCGGCCCCAATAGCAGCCGCGTGTCGCCAAGTAGGGAATGATGAGTTCAGGAACGAAGTAGCGATCCAGCGGCATCCCATCAAAATCCGGTAATGGCAGCGCAGCCGTCTTCTCGGTGTAGATTTCCGGATTCCGGTGGAGACCCGATGCATCGCGATAAATCAAGTTGGGAACGGAGGTGAGCAGCCGCTGATCGTTCAACGCTTCGATGAGCCACAACAACGCATGTTCACCTTCGTAAAGAATAGCTGAATCAAAGACTTCAGTGAAAAATCTCTCGTGATTCACGAGATCTTCGTGCAACCGGGTGATGATGTTGCCGCCGACCACCACGTGCACGTGCGGAAAGGTTTCTTTGATCATTTTGCCGAAGGTCAGACCGGCCAACAGCTGCATCTGTGTTCCGATGGAAATCCCGACCACGTCCGGCTGCTCCCTCGCCACGTCCGGCATGACCAGCTGATTGCAGAGATCCCGATAGACGTTCACCTGCTCGTCTTCCAAACAAGCAAACACTTCCTTCGAGACACCGGGTCGATAACCGAGATTGCTTTCCATCGGATAAAACACGAGCGAGGCGGGATAATAGGCCGCGGAGATATAGGCCATCGTCTCGCGGAACGTATTGAGCGCCCCTTCCAGCGTCTCGGCTTCATAGAAACGCTCGCCGCGTACGATCCGCTTGGCATCCTCGGCTCGATCTGCGAGATCGAAAACGTCGAGGGCATAGGCCTGCTCGACGACCGCCATGTGACTGATGCCTCGCTCGGTCAGGACTCCCGCTTTCTCTTTGTCTTGCAGGGCCTTCAGCTGCATGCCCAAGCGAGCCTTCACCCAAATCAGAAACTCCATGCTGAAGAAGTGATCCCACATCCCGATGTTGATATCCCGCTGGAAAACCGTATGACCGGCCTCGCGCAAGACAGCGGTGAGCGAAGGCAAGGCGAGATATGGCGCCGTGGGCACCCATTCAGGCGGGAAAATCAGCATGACCTTGGATTTCTTCTGGTCAGCCTTAGCCAACGGAACAAGACCGTCTATTTGAAGCAGGTCACTCATACTTGCTCTTCGTGAAGCGTCGACCGTGAAGCGTATTTCGCGAGATACGAGCGACGAAAGACGAACGACGATCTTGTTTGCGCTTCACGCTTCGCGAGATACACTCCCATCACATCTTCCCCGCCAACGTATGCGTTACTCCAACCGTTTTCACCGATCGATACTGCAGATCATGAAGCTTCTCTAAACCAAACCTTGAGATATAGAGAAAGATGTATTCCCGAATATAGAGGCGCAAATCCCAGCCGGGATTGTGGTTGCGTTCGAACTGCTCGAACACCCGCTCCGCCTCTTCGATACTCATCCCGTTCTTCACCGTGTAGTAGTAATCCAGCGCGAGATCCCAATCCGGATTCTTGTACGCCGTCACGCCCCACTTCTCCGGATGCTTGGCCACCGGATTATGCCGGCCGAGATCAAACGTCCCGAACCCCAGCGAATGGACATGGTCTTTGTTCTGCTCGAGGAACTGCACCGACTGCCACGCTTCCTCTTTCGTCTCGCCGGGAAAACCGAAGAAGCCCATGCAGTGATTCCAGATCCCCGCCTCAGCCGTGAGCTTGAGGTGTTTGGTCATGACTTCTGCCGTCGTCGCCTTGTCCATCAGCTGCAACACCCGCTCGACCCCCGACTCATAACCGAAGTGCAGATAGCGGCAGCCCGACTCCTTCGCATCCTGCCAGACGGCGTCTTCCAACAGACTCTTCTCGAACCGCATGTGTGTCGTCCAGAAGATATCCATGTTGCTCTCGACCAATCCTCGAGAGAGCTTGCGAAACAGCGCGGGCGGATAGGACTCATCGGTGAAATGGAAATGTTTGACGCCGTACTTGTCGCGGAGATAGGTGATGTCGGCGAGAATGTCCTGAATCTTCTTCGAGCGATAGCCGGCTGTGTAGCCCTCGCCATGGTCGCAGAACTCGCAGCGGCCCCAATAACACCCCCGCGTCGCCAGATAGGGCAACACACGGGTGGGAACGAAATACTTTTCGAGGGGCAATCCGTCGAAGTCCGGCGGCGGCAGCGCGGCCATATCTTCCGCATAACTCATGGGGGACACATGAACGCCCGTCTCGTCCTTATAGATCGTGTTCGGCACATCGGCCAAACTCTGCTTGGCGCCGACCGCTTCGACCAGTTGCGTGAACGCGGTTTCCCCTTCATAGACCACGGCGCTATCGAAGTAGTGAAAGAGCGGTGACTGCGGCAGCACGTCGCGGAGGCGCGTCACCGTATTGCCGCCGATCGTGATGTGGATGTGAGGGAAGTGCTGTTTGATCAGGGCGCAGAATGTCATCGACGAGAACATCTGCTGCTGCAGCACGATCGAGATCCCGACCACGTCAGGCTGCTCGGCCTGTATCACCGGCTTGACCAGATGGTCGAACACGTCCCGGTACACGTTGACCTGTTCATCCTGCACCGCATCCATCACCTCGGCCGAAACGTACGGCTTGTATGACAGATCCGTCTCCATCGGCGGCATGCAGATTCGCGCCGGAGCATAGACCAACGAAGCGATCGACGTGACTTCTCGAAAGACTTGAATTGACCATTCCAACTTGTCGATATCGTAGAACTTCTCATTTCTGACAACGTGCTTCGCTTCCGCCGCATCACGGATCAGTTTTTCCATCCGTGGGCGCGTCACATCGCAGAGCGCGAGCTGCACATCCATCTCCCACTCAGCGAGATCGCGCTTCTTCGCCAGCTTGCGGAGCCGATCCAATTGCTGCGGCACCTTGCGCAGGACCTTCTTCAGAAATTCCTCGCTGAAATACCAGTCCCACATCTCGCAATTGATGTCTTTTGGGATGACCGTGTGGCCCGCTTGGCGGAGGACGGAGGTGAGTGAGGGAAGGCTGAGATAGGGTTCCGAGGGATACCAGTCCGGTGGGAAGATCAGCATGACCTTCATCTTCCGGCCGCTGGCCTCGAAAGAGCTCCGGCGGTGGAGCTGGATCAGCTCCTTCGACGCCCGGTTCCCCTTGGAATACTCGACTTTCATCCCGGCCTATCTGCCCTCGTCAAATTGCTCAAAAGACTGGAAAGCCAATGAGTTAGGCCCGAAGAAGGTATTATACGGGGGCTCGAGTTTGATATGCAAGGGTGGGAGGGGCGCTTTTGGGTCCTGTCGCCGATCCAGCCCGTTCGTCCTCGCTCCACCCATCCCCCAATGGGTCCCTTACGCTACGGCGAACAGGCACCCGGATCGGCACCACCCAAAAGCGCTGAGAGAAAAGGATGTGGAGAAGGGACAATCTGGCCACTCCTTAAAGAGAAAGGAAGAAGAGCTGCGAAATTAAATTGGCTTTGTATGACCAGCTCCGTGGTCACGCAGCGCTTTATCGGCGAGTGCGTCGAGCTTGCCTGCATTCACATCAGCCTCGAACTGGCGATCCCAACTCTGAGCATCAAATGCGGCATACCATCGACGAAATGTAGCAAGTTCATCCGCAGAAAGTTTCTCGATTTGCTGTTCAATCGCTTCAACTTTGCTCGTACGAAGACCTCACTTCCAGAGACAGCTTGGAACTCCACCTGGTAAGTCCTGGTACAGATCGCGAAGGTGGACTTGCAGGTCTTCGAGCGATTCCCCTTGCGTCCAGTAGTCCGGATAGTCTTGCAGATAACCGAGCCACTGGCCCTGGTCCTGCCAATACATAAATTTGGTTGATTCCATGGTGGGTATTATAGCCCGACTCTGAAGGTCTGGAAAGTGGAGACAGAGAATAGGCGGATCAAAGCTGAAAAATCATCCCCGCTTTTAGAATGCCATACAGGAAAGCTGGTCACATCCTGGTAGCTCCTCTCCATTGAGTGAACCCCCACCATTGCGGACGCGGAGGCCACGCGATAGAATGATACCCGCGTCTACTCGAGCTTGATGGAAGGCAGTCGATGCACACACAAGAATCGTCTACCGGTTCTCCCGTCACCCAAACCCAAAACAACGCATTCATCTTGGCGGCAACTACCCATGTGCAGCAGATGCTGGATGCCGGCACGCCGAGCCAGGAGATACTAACTCGTCTCGCGAAGGCCGGAGAAGTCTTGGCTGGTCCCGGATCGTCGGTGTCGATTCTGGTGATTGATAAGGACGGATTGCTCAGAAACGGCGCGTCACCCAGCCTCCCGGCAGACTATCTCCACGCGATCGATCGGTTGAAACCTGACATCGGAGTCGGCACGTGCGCGGCCGCAGCGGCGACGGGAAGCATCATCGAAACCCCGGACTTCAGGGCCGATGACAAGTGGGCCGAACTGCGTCACCTGCCGATGGAGCTAGGCTTCATGGGCGCCTGGAGCATGCCGATCAAATCCGTGGCCGGAACCATCCTCGGCACCTTTGGCACCTATTTCCGTGACCACCGCACCCCTACCCCTGACCTGCCCCCTGTGGTTGTACCATCACCTATGTGACTATGCGCACCGTGGCGCGACCGTTTCCGGTGCTGGGGGCCGGTACCCCAGAGCGCTATGCGGCCGAATCCGATTATACGTTTG